>Ga0115569_10000006_pt1 | contig 259191 bp, 230 predicted proteins | sample COGITO_mtgs_1205_2_FD_87295 | JGI IMG/M metagenome (GOLD analysis project Ga0115569, IMG submission 87295) | Pelagic marine microbial communities from North Sea - COGITO_mtgs_120503 | ecosystem: Environmental > Aquatic > Marine > Epipelagic | place: Germany:Helgoland, sampling site... | reverse complement strand
GTTACACCCTAAACATTCCATTTCTTTGCTCCACTAACGGGAAGGTCAGCAATGGCCTTCCCGTTTTCTTTGCCGGTCAATTAAACAACCGCGTAGCCTGCTCCAACACAATGCCTAACCCTTATTGAGATGTCAGTTGGCGTAATTTTGTTGAGATTAAATTCAAGCGGTTTGTGCGTTGCTTGTCGGTATAAGGTATTTGTTTACCTGCCCCCCAGATAGGGCCTGGCCATGCATCATCTGTTAATGTGCGCGCCACCACGTGAATATGCAGTTGAATGACGATATTACCCAGTGTCGCTACATTGATCTTGTCAGGTTTGAATAGTTGCTCAAGCGCTAGAGAGGTGGCTTCCAGTTCATCGAATAGGTGGGAGCGGTGCTGTTTGGGTAAGTGGTGCAATTCCCTCAGGTCGTTGATACGAGGTACCAAAATCAACCAAGGGAAGCGTGCGTCTTCCATCATTAGAACCCGACATAGGCCGAGATTTATGACCTCTGTTGTGTCCGCATCCAGTTGTTCGTTTAGAATAAAGTTGTTGTGCATTTAGATTGACGGCTGTTTTATCGTCGGTTTAAACAGGTGAATCTCCGGCGACGGTTGTACGATGCAGAATTCTCAGGTGACCGTCATAACCCCCCTGGGCGCAGTGTTGCGCGCTGCGATTGTCCCACATGGTTAACATATTTGCAGACCACTTGTGCCGGTAGATGAATTGGGGTGCTAGTGCATGTGCAAAGAGATCAGACAGCAATTGACAGCCTTGAGCCTCGTCGATGTCTTTGATACCAATGGTGTAAACGGGATTAATCCACAGAACCTGATGCCCACTTTCTGGATGTGTGCGTACCAGCGGGTGCTCTTGAACATCCCATGCATTGTCATCTGGAGTTATGGTCATGCTGCGTTTATGACTGCTATTTCTAGCGAAGCCTTCATGACTGTAGGGGCGCCGGGCGCTGTGTAAGGCCGTGAGTTGCTCAATTTCTTTTTTCAACCCAATATCCAGGGCAGCAAAAGCCCTAATACCGTCAGCGTATAAGGTATCCCCGCCAATGGGGGGAATAACTTTAGCGTGTAGTAATGTTGCACTGGGTGGGGTGGCTTGAAAAGACCAGTCCGAGTGCCAAGAGGCTCCGAATGGGGCAATCGCCTCGTCAGGCTCTCTGCGAATTTCTAGAATATGTGTATGGCCTGAGACGGGTTTGATATACGGGTCAGTACCGAAGTCACCAAAATATCGGGTAAACCGCTCAAGATCGCAGTGGTTGAGGATTTGATTTGGAAAATAAATGATTTGATGATCAATCCAGAGTTGTCGAATGATCTCCACTGTTTCCGGTGCAAGTGGCTTGCTCAGATTCAAGCCGTCGATACGAGCACCGAAGTTGTTCTGATGCGGTGTGGCTTGAATCTGCGTCAAGCGGCGCTCCCCGTCAGACTAATCATGAGCAATGCGGTTCCGGCAAGTAATGTCCCGGCGACCATTAAGATGAGAAAACTGCCGGTTCCGTCTTTGGTTGACGAATTTGTCTTTGGTGTATTGTTCAACAGAACGAGAACGAGACCGAGTATGATCAGCGCATGGATCGCAAATTGTACAAGATAGCGCATAGGTCGTTATCCTAGAGCAGAGCGTATTGCAGGATAACGAGTTGCGAGGACTGAAGTCCACTGGGCATTGCTCTGTCGGAGGTTTAAATTTGTTGATCAGCAGGGGTGGAGCGGAATATGGCGTGGATTACTCAGCACTGGTTTGCGGTGGTATTGCTCTTTGGGTATACCGCAGTCTTGCTCTACAACGCGGTTTTGGGGCGCCGTGCGAGTAAAGAATTAGCGGACTATTACGTTGGGGGGCGAAATATGGGAGGCCTGGCGATTGGCGTCTCTTTTTTTGCCACCTTTGCCTCGACCAATAGTTATATTGGCCACGCAGGTAAGGGATATGCCTATGGTTTGCCATGGATGGTTATGGCAATCAGTCTGGTGATTTTCACCTTTCTTTCCTGGCGATGGATCGGTCCACCGCTGCGCCGGTTTGCAAGCCGATGGGATGCGCTCACCTTGCCAGATTATCTGGGCAGCCGTTTCGTGCCGCAAGATCGTTTGAATGGCCGACATCCGCTGCGATTTGTCTCAGCGTTGGTTATTGTGTTTGCCAGCCTGCTTTACCTCATCGCGATCTTTAAAGGCGCGGGGCATTTATTTCAACAATTTTTAGGTGTGAGCTACGGGATGGCCGTGGCCATTACGTTGATTGTAGTTATGCTGTACACCTCTATCGGCGGCTTCGTTTCCGTTGTGCGTACGGACCTCATTCAAGGCGGAATGATGGTACTGGGTGCGATGACTATTTTTTATTTTGTTACGGATGCCGCGGGCGGTGTTGGTGCCATCACCCAATTGGCTGAGCTACCGGAGAGCGAGTTTTTGTTCGAACTGAACGGCGGCATTCCATTTCTAGTGTTGATGGGAATCTCGTTGTCAGGATCGTTGAAACTATTGGTTGATCCGCGCCAAATTTCACGATTCTATGCGCTTAAAGATGAGCGCGCAGCGCGCCAAGGAATTTGGGTCGCGGTGATCGGCCTGGCAGTGATTCAATTTTGTATTTTTCCCGTGGGCTTGTATGCCCATCTGCTGCTCGAAGGCGTTACAGACACTGATTTAATAGTCCCGACGTTGGTCAATGATGCTGATGTCTTTCCGTTGTGGGCGGCGGATTTTTTGATTGTTGCTATCGTGGCGGCCGCGATGTCCTCGATGGATAGTGTGCTTTTAGTTGCTGCGTCCACTTTGTATAAGAATATTATTGAGCCTTTGCACCCGGCTCAGCAACAGCTTCGATGGACCCGTGCTGCAGTGATCATTTTGGCTGTGGTTGCGGCAATATTAGCGCTGAACCCGCCGGGCGATATTGTGGAAATTACCATTTTCTCTGGTAGCTTATACGCGGTGTGTTTTTTCCCAGCTGTGGTTTTGGGACTGCATTGGATGAAGGGAACAGCGACCGCTGTGCTGGCCTCTATGGCAGCCGGCGTGTTGGTTCTGGCAGTTTGGATGGTGACGGGTTTGCGAGACAGCCTTCATGAGGTTTTTCCCGCACTGCTTGCTTCAGTGGCTGTTTATGTCGTGGTGTCCATGAATCAAAAGCCTCTGCCAGGTGTGTTCGAAAGTTCCCGAAAATCTTGATTGCCCGCCTGGCTTAGTAACAATAAACAAAGGACTTGATGAGATGTCAGATCAGAAAGAGCAAAGTGGCGGGGAAAGTTTGGTGCAAACCCTGGTTGCGGCGCAGGTAGATGTTTGTTTTGCCAATCCGGGGACTTCGGAGATGCATTTTGTTGCTGCCTTGGACACAAACCCAGACATGCGATGTGTACTTGGGTTGTTTGAAGGCGTAGTGACCGGTGCGGCGGATGGCTACGGACGAATGGCAGGCAAACCTGCGGTAACGCTGACTCACTTAGGTCCCGGGTTGGCTAATGGATTGGCGAATTTACACAACGCAAAGAAGGCACGCACGCCAGTGGTCAATGTGGTGGGGGATCATGCGACCTTCCACAGGCAGTATGACGCTCCGCTGACCTCTGATGTTGAAGGTATCGCGGGTCCTGTATCAGGATGGGTGAAAGTTTCTCAATCTGCAGATGACGTTGCTGCCGATGGTGCGGCTGCTGTGCAGTCGGCAATGACACCACCTGGACAGGTTGCGACACTTATTTTGCCAGCCGATACAGCGTGGAATAGGACGTTAGCCTCTGCGGCGCCGCGGCCTGTCTTGCGCCCTAAAGCATTTTCCGCCAGCTTGGTTGACGAGGTGGCTCAGGCTCTGGGGCTAGGTGAATCCAGCGTTATCCTGATCAATGGATTTGTAAGCGAATCCAGAAGCGCGCTGCTGAATCGTGTGGCACAGCTTACAGGCGCACGCGTGGTGATGGACACCTTTGTGCCCCGGGTTCAGCGTGGGGCCGGCCGTGCCGATGTGCAGCGCTTGCCTTACTTCGGAGAGCAGGCGGCGGATGTATTTAAGGGGATAAAACACCTTATTCTTGTCAGTACACAACCGCCAATCACTTTTTTTGCCTATCCAGAAAAACCCAATTGGTTGACGCCCGATGACTGTCAAATTCACACCCTTGTCGAACGTGACGAAGATATAGACGGTGCTCTGCTGGCGTTGGTTGATGCAGTGGGTGCTTCTGCAACGCAAGTGCAGGTATTGACCGCGCAAGTGCCAGATGTGCCAACCGGGGAACTGACGCCGGCGAATCTGGGCGCAGCATTTGGCCATTATTTCCCGGAAAATGCAGTGGTGGTTGATGAAGGTGGCACCAGCGCAGGGGGCTGCAGTTATGCAACCCGAGGTGCGCACCCGCACGACTGGTTGATGCTCACAGGCGGGGCGATTGGTTATGGTTTGCCGTGTGCGGTTGGGGCCGCAGTAGCTTGTCCGGATCGCCGAGTGATTTGTCTGCAAGGGGACGGCGCGGGAATGTATACCAATCAGGCGTTGTGGACGCAGGCGCGGGAGCAATTGGACGTTACCAACATTATTTTTGCCAACCAGAGTTATTCGATACTGCAGGTTGAATTTGGGCGGGTGGGTGCACATAACCCAGGACCGAAGGCAATGAGTATGTTGGATTTGCGCAATCCGGAGTTAAATTGGGTGTCTTTGGCTGACGGAATGGGTATGCCCGCATGGCGGGTTCGTACGGTCGCTGAGTTTGTTACTGCATATAGGGCGTCGTTGGCAATGTCAGGTCCATCCCTAATTGAGGCGCTACTATAAATGCGCTTGTGTGATTGCATGAGTATCACGCGACGATGAATCTACAAACTTTTCTCAGAACCAAACGGAAGTTGCTTGTGCTGACCGGTGCAGGATGCAGTACAGGTTCTGGTATTGGCGACTACAGAGACACATCAGGTCATTGGAAACGCATGCCTCCAGTGCAGCATCAAGACTTTATGCGCAGTGAAACCGCGCGGCAACGTTACTGGGCGCGTAGCCAATTGGGTTACCCGGAGTTTATGCGTGCAATGCCCAATGCAGCACATGAGGTGCTGGTGCGCTGGCAGTCCAGCGGCCGTCTTAAGGGCGTGATTACTCAGAATGTTGATCGACTGCATCAAAAGGCCGGGCATCAACCGGTGATCGACTTACATGGGCGACTCGATCAGGTTGTCTGTACCCAATGTAATTTGACGGTGTCTCGGGACGGTCTGCAGTTGTGGTTAGATCGCCACAATCCCAAGCTGGATTCGGCGCTTTTTGAGTTGGCGCCAGATGGTGATGCGGAGCTTCAATGCGACGATTTTTCAATGATAAAAGTGCCTGCCTGTTCAAGCTGTGGTGGGATTTTAAAGCCTAATGTGGTTTTCTTTGGTGACACCGTGCCGGGTGCGATTGTAAATCAGGCTTATGCTTGGGTGGACGGCGCTGATGGCCTTTTGGTTGTTGGCAGTTCTTTGATGGTGTTTTCCGGTCTGCGCTTTGTGCGGCGCGCGCATGCCGCGGGTATTCCCGTGGTGGCTATTAATAAAGGCAAAACGCGCGCTGATGATTTGTTGAGTCTAAAGCTGGAGGGTGATATCGAATCGACTCTAGCGGAACTTTGCGACGTGTTTGAGTAGGACAAGCTATTCTTTGATGGAGAAAAAAATGGCCTTTTATGGGCGATCTGTTGTTTCAGTGGTTTTGCTGGGTGTCTTGGCTTGGGCAGGTGCGGGTATAACACAAGCAGAGCCCTCTGCGGCGCCAGAGATATCCGCAGAGGACACAGGTGTTGCCGAGGATGTCGTGGGAGGATCGAATGAGCGCCTGCCTGCCGACGTCGAGCACATACTTACCGCAGAGCCGGATCCAGCAAATTATACGGATACCGTGGATTGTATCGCGGCGCAGCGTATTCGTGCGTTTGATGTGCTTGATCATCGCCACGTGGTTGTGGAGATGTCTGGCCAAGAGATGTATCTCATACAGTTTGAGCGTCGCTGCCCCGGATTAAGGCGCCACGCGACAGTGCTCTATGAGCCTCGTAGCAATCATCGATTTTGTCGGCTTGATTCGATCCGACCGGTGGACAACACGGGATTGAGTCGCGTCAACCCGGGTATGCGATGTACGGTCCCCGGTTTCCAAAGTATCAGTGAAGAGCAATTAGTTTTAATTAAACATGCACTCAATGTTGAACGTGGCAAATCCACCGCGCATTCCCAAAGGACGCGATAAACCCTTTACTGTACAGGTCGGCGAGGAATTTATGGAAGACCGTTGGCTACAATGGGCCAAGCAGTTGGAAGCAATTGCGTCGACGGGTATGCATTTCAGTGTGCAGCCCTATGATCGTGAACGTTACGAGCAAGTGAGCACGATTGCTCGCCAAATGTTGGCTGCAATCGGGCAAGTACCCATTACCCGTATTAACGATCTCGTGCCTGATTTTGCGCAAGGGTATGCGACTCCTCAGGTGGATGTTCGTGGTGCAGTTTTTTCCGGTGACCGGATATTGTTGGTTCGTGAACGTTCCGATGGCCTCTGGACGTTGCCAGGCGGATATGCAGATGTTGGGCTGTCGGCGGCAGAAAACATTGAAAAAGAGGTAAACGAGGAAGCTAATCTTAGCGTCAAAGCGAGTCGGCTATATGCCTTACGTCACAAAGCCAAGCACCGCTACAAGCCGGACACGAGAGATTTTTACAAGTTTTTTTTCTTTTGTGAGCAGATAGATGATCGGCTACCCGGCCCCGGGCCTGAAACGTTGGCGGCTGAATTTTTCAGTCTGGAAAAAGTGCCTGCACTGTCGCGGGGGCGGGTGATTTTAGCCGATATTGAAGCTGCTTTCTTACATCGCAATGATCCACTTTGTGTGACCTTATTTGATTAAACGCAAGCCTTTTGCTGATAAAAAAAGAAAGTTGCTTCTATTCGGACTGGCAAGCCCTAAGAAATCTAGGCAAAATTTCCGAATGGGTTATAGGCGCGGCGATTTGGGCGAATGAACGGATATACTACCAAAGAAGTTGCAGAGCTAGTCGGTTTGAACACGGACCAAGTTCGTCATTATGTCAGACGGAAACTTATACTTCCGGCACGTGGGTTGCGTGGAGAATACCTGTTTTCCTTTCAAGACGTTGTCCTGGTCAAAACAGCCAAAGGTTTGTTGAACGCCTCGGTGTCAACGCGCAAAGCCTACCGCGCTCTAGAGAAATTGAAGCAACAGCTGGAACAAGCCAAGTCCTTAAGCGCGATGAGGATTTATGCTGATGGCTCGACGGTTGTGGTGCGTGACAAGCGACAGACCTGGGAAGTAGAGACGGGTCAGGCAAAATTTGATTTCTCTGAGGTGTCCCGAGCAGATGTTGTCGCGGGTATTGCCAAAATAGCTGAAAAGCATGTGCGAGATTTGTTGGTCACCCACCAGCTTACGGGTCAGGATCTGGATGCTAATGAATGGTATAACCTCGGGCTGAACTTGGAGGAAGTGGATCCTGAAAATGCTCCGCGCGCTTATCAAGAGGCGATACGATTAGACCCGAAAAATGCCGATGCGCAGGTCAATTTGGGCCGGCTATACCAACTCAATGGTGATTTGGAGCGAGCTAAACAGCACTATGAACTCGCGCTTGAAACTCGATCAGAACATCAGCTGGCGTTCTACAATTTGGGGACGCTCTATGACGAACTGGACCAGATAGATCGGGCGATGGAATATTACACATTGGCATCAGCAGTGCCCGATGCGCACTATAATTTAGCCCGGATACTTGAATTGCGAGGGGATGAAGTCAGTGCGCTGCGTCACCTGATGCAGTATCGCGAGTTGCGTGGTGCTCAGCCAGATGAAAATACCTAGCGGGTCTGGTCAACCTCGGCATCCAACATCACTCCAACGTTTTAAGGGGAATCAGTCCCGCTCTGGACCGTTTTTTGCCCCACTGAACCAGTGCAAAGAAGAAAGCTGATGCGACGATAATCGTGACCGAGAGAGAAAGCGCGGCGAGGCCCGGCGCAGCGGAGAAGTTGGCCGCCTGATAGACGATCACAGCGCCGCTGTAGGCAACAACAAAAGACCAAGATACTGAAAAAACAGCCCAGAATGGGCCAATTTCTTTGTAGATGACCCCGACGGTGGCGACGCAAGGCATGTACAGTAAAATGAACAGTAAGTATGCAAAAGCGCCGGATTCGCCGTTAAATAGAGTTTGCATCGCGCTGATGGTATTGAGCTGTACTTCCTGATTTTCAGCTTGACTCTCCAAGTCGCTCAGATCCCCCAAGTCGAGTCCCAATGGGTCACCGAGTTGACTGCTTATTTCAGCTAAATTTTCCGGAACGCTGCGTACAGCAGCGCTGAGCATCTCTGATAGAGATGGCGTCTCTTCGACTGAGGTTGGTGCATAGAGTGCATCCAGCGTGCCGACTACCACTTCTTTGGCAAAGATACCCGTGAAAATACCTACGGTAGCGGGCCAGTTGTCAGGTTCGATACCCATGGGTGCAAACGCTGGTGTGATGCTTTTTCCTATGGCCGACAACACGGAATTTTCCGAATTTTCGTTGCCTACAGAACCGTCGCTGCCGATTGAGTTAAGAACGTTCAACGCGATGACTACAATAACAATAGCTTTACCTGCGCGTAATACAAAACCTTGGAGACGCTGCCAAGTCTGCAGCAGAATGTTGCGTGCAGTTGGTAGATGGTAGGCGGGTAGTTCCATGACGAAGTAACTGCGCCCTTCAGGCAGCAAATGTTTACGTACGATTAATGCACTTAAAACGGCAACAACAATGCCTATGAGATAGAGCGCAAAAACAACGTTCTGGCCATTTTTTGGAAAGAATGCCGCTGCAAATAGCGCGTACACGGTTAGGCGTGCACCGCAGCTCATATAAGGGGCCATGAGGGTTGTGAGAATGCGGTCGGGCTGTGAATCTAACGCCCGTGTTGCCATCACGGCGGGTACGTTGCAGCCAAATCCGACAATCAGCGGAACAAAAGCTTTGCCTGGCAGCCCTAGGCTTCGCAGCAGACGGTCGACGATGAAGGCGACGCGTGCCATGTAGCCTGAGTCTTCGAGAAAGGCCAATACCAAAAATAAAGCCCCGATTACCGGGATAAAGGTGCCGACCAATTGAACCCCGCCGCCCACACCATCGGCCAAAAAGATTTCCAGCCATGCCGGTGTGCCGATAGCTTGCATGAGTTGCCGTGGCCCCTCGACAAACAGAACGCTGCCGACTAAATCAAAAAAATCGATAAAAGCAGAGCCAAGATTGATAGAGATGAGAAACATCAAATACATGACGCTTAGGAAAAAGGGAAATGCCGCGTAGCGGTTGAGGGCCAGCGTATCGATGCGCTCGGTCCAGGTTCGACTCTGCAGGGCCGTTGGGAGATGCTCGACACAATCGGTGACGACGCGGTCGATATCCTTGAATCGACTTACTGTCTCCCCGGTTGCAAATTGTTTGAGGACGCTGGCGTTATGAAGGTCATTTTTAAGTTCCGCCATACCGTTGCGCTTGCTGGCAATCAGGGCAACAACAGGGCATCCCAGCTGGGCTTTGAGTGCTTTTATATTGATCTCGATCCCCTCTTGGGCTGCGACATCAATCATGTTCACCGCAACCACACAGGGAACGCCCAAAGCTTGTAATTCGCTGGTTAGAAATAATCCTCTGCTGAGACTGGCGGCATCGATGATATTAATCACCAGATCAACTGCTTCCGAGGTTAGAAAGTCGCGGGTGATCTGTTCATCTAGCCCACCGTTAACCTGCGTCAGGCTGTAGACGCCCGGTAGATCAGTTAACTCAACGGAGTTGCGCGTCGCGGGATCAATAAAGTTGCCGGTTTTCTTTTCAACCGTAACCCCAGGCCAATTACCGACGCGTTGTTGGGTGCCAGTCAATGCGTTGAAAATTGTCGTCTTTCCACAATTTGGATTGCCTATGAGGGCTGCTTTGATCATGGTGTGATGACCTCGAAGATCAATTCATTGGCCTCTGAAGGACGCAAAACCAGAGAATAGCCACGAATTCTGATTTCCATTGGGTCACCCAAAGGGGCGTGGCGTAAAATTGTAGCCGTTGTGCCAGGGACCAAACCCAATTGCTCGAGCTGGGTTGTGTAGTCGGAATTGGCAGCGAAGCCGGTCAGTCTGATGTGAGTGCCTGCAGGAAGGTTAGACAGAGACGTTGCCATGATATCGAACACGGAATTTGGGATTGCGACTCTGACAGTTTAGGCTGTTGATTGCAAATGATTCTTATTTGCAGCTGTCCGTCTTTTCACCTGTCGTTGGCCCCAAAAAATATCATTCATCAGGTTTTGCGGCGCACATAGAGCACCAATTCATGATCGACCAAGTCATAGCCATGTTCATCGGCAATTTCTCGCTGTAGGGCTTCTATGCGATCGCTCATGAACTCGATCACGGCCCCCGTATCGACGTCAACCATATGGTCGTGATGCTTGTCGTCAGCAAGTTCATAGACAGAGTGGCCGTCGTCGAAGTTGTGCCTCTCGACAATACCCGCGGCCTCGAATTGAGTCAGTACCCGGTAGACGGTGGCCAGTCCTACACTTTCATCTGATTGCATCAGGTGTTTGTAGACATCTTCCGCACTCATGTGATGCGGCTCCGCCATTTCCAGAACTTCTAGTACTTTCAATCGTGGCAGAGTCACTTTTAGGCCTGCTTTTTTTAGATCTGCGCCTGGCAATTTAATTCCTTGTTGAGGGTGAGTCGGCGAGTCGATAACACCATACTGTGCTGCTGACAGCTTTTCCAGCCGTTAAGTATTGATGTTGACGATTTTGGTGTGAGGCATGCGTTGAATCAGGACGAACGCCGCGTTCTTTGTGCCCGGCGTATGCGCAAAACTTCTCCTTTGGCAGCCAGTTCCGCTTTATTGGCCGGAGTGACCTCCATATAGCGCTCCTTCCAGATCGATGTTCCCCATTGTTCTTCGCTACAGCAAGTTGTTCCCGGCCTGGTTATGTCCTTAAATAGGGTAAGGGCTTGTTTTACGATTCGTGCCTGCATAGCTCGATCCCAGGGTTTGCCGCACGGATTTCCCAGTGGAAAATCGACAAACAAAAACCGCGCAACACCGCAGCGTTCGACAATATCTTTAGCTGAACCAATGATCACGGTGGGCATACCCTGCGCTTCCAAGTAGCGGGCAATCAGACTCACAGTCTGGTGACATACTGGTCACAATGGAACCAGCAGCGCGACATCTGCTTCATCTTCTCTCAGACGGCGTAACAGCTCCGGTGCATCCTGTTGTAGGGTTGCACGGTGACTATACTCGGTCGGCGCGCAGTGAAAACGTCTGCTCAACGCACCGATCATCCCTTGATCCGCTAGGCGTTGTAGGCTTTCAATGGGGCAGTAGGTTTCGATATCGTCGGTATGGGTGGCGTCTTTGTCCCATGATAAATCCGCAGTAAATAAAGTTTTTGGTGCAAATAATGTACTGCCTGAATCCACTCTACGCGGTTCCAATGGTTCGCGTGGGTAAGTGCTCGATGTGGTAACCAGCCCAACGGTGCAGTTGCTCAGGGGTTTGGGAAGCGGGGCAAAAGGCTTCTCATCAAATTGTGCATATTGATAATGAGCGGTGAATCCCTGGGCCTCGTAATACTGGCGTGAGCGCTCTATATAAGGAAGAGAGGCCTTTCCGCTGTTGGCAAGGGTTAGATCGTTTGATGTGGTCATGGGTATACTCTATCCGATCAGAGTCTCGTATGATCTATCCGAACGGCGACGCTGGCAAGACGAGATGCCAGCCTAGCAGCATTTTATTAAGCCAGGGAGAATTTATGAAAGCCTTGAAGATTGCGTTGGTGATTGCGCTGGTATATGCGGGCGTTGTGGCGAGCTTCGAGTCGCTACTGGGTTATTTTCAGCCTGCCGGACAAGGAACGCTAGTTATCTCGACCACCGATGCGCAAGGGCAGTCCAGTGATCGGGTCCTGTCGCAGATTGTCGACAAGGGCAAGTTGTATGTTGCGGCGAATCATTGGCCGCGATCTTGGTATCGGCAAGTGTTGGCAAGGCCAGATGTGCGGGTAACGCGAGAAGGTAAGTCGGATGAATATCTTGCTGTTCCTGTGACCGGAAAAGAGCATGCCGGTGTGGATGAGCGCCACGGCCTCGGTCTTGTTTTCCGTATTTTAACCGGTTTTCCCCCGCGCTATTTTGTTCGTTTAGATCCACGATCCGACGACTGACCCTTGATTGAATACGAGCGTGACCTGAATACAGCGGCAGGTCAGATGAATACTTACGTTACCCACCCTGAGGCGTCCGGCCGTTACCCTTTGGTGGTGCTGTTAATGGATGCTCCGGGCAAACGCGAAGAATTACACGATATGGCGCGGCGTATAGCGACGGTGGGGTATTATGTGATGCTGCCTAATCTTTATTACCGCACGGCTCGTTCCTTTGTTATGGCACCTGATAAGCGAGAAGAAATGTTTGGTCACATGAACTCGTTAACTAATGCAATGGTGTGTCAGGATATACAAGTGCTGTTTGAGCACGCTGATCAGTCGTCTGCGGCATGTTCTGGCGCGGCTGGTTGTGTGGGTTATTGTATGAGTGGTCCATTTGCTTTTGCCGCGGCTGCCGCTTTCCCCGACCGAATTGCGGCCAGCGCTTCTTTTCACGGGGTGCGTTTATTTAGCGCTGCAGCGGATTCGCCGCATCTGGATGCCCGTAAAATTACCGGGGAAATTTATTTTGGCTGCGCTGAACATGACGAATGGGCGCCGCCGGAAATGGTGAATGGTCTTGATGACTATTTGGCGCAGACGGGCATTTGTTATCAGGTTGAACGTTACCCGGGTACTCATCACGGGTTTGTGTTTCCCCAACGCGGTTTGTGGTATCACAAACGCTCAGCCGAGCGGCACTGGGAGCAGATTCTTGCGTTGCTGCGTCGCAATGGCTTGCAGCCTGGTCCAGCGACGAATTGATTAAATTGGGGTGTCAGAGGCGTTTGTATGCAATCCTTTTTGGGCTAAAAATTCGGCATTAAACAGGCGCGACATATATTTGCTGCCATCGTCACACAAGATAGTTGCGATGGTGTGTCCTGGACCCAGTTGATGGGCGACCTGCACAGCACCGCATAAGTTGATGCCGGTGCTGGATCCGAAAAACCAACCTTCTTGACGCAAAACACGATATACCATGTTGACCATATCTTGGTCTTGCACCTGCACTGCGTCGTCGATGGGGGTGCCCTGCAGATTAGCGGTAATTCGCGAATTACCGATACCTTCGGTAATCGAAGGCCCCGGGGTCATATCTGCGGTTCCGGTTTTGACCCAGTTATAAAGTGCGCTTCCCACGGGGTCTGTCAACACGATGCGCGTGTTTGAGGTTTGTTCCTTCAAGTAGCGGGCCACGCCGGCGAGGGTTCCCCCGGTGCCAACAGCGCAGGTAAATGCGTCTAGCTTCCCGTTGGTTTGTGTCCAAATTTCAGGCCCTGTGGTGGCATAGTGGGCTTCTCTGTTGGCGGTATTGTCAAACTGGTTGGCCCACACCGCGTTGGAGAGTGTTTGTGCATACCTGCCGGCTTGTTTTTGAAAATTGGCGTCGTTTTTATAGGGAACCGTAGGCACCACGCGTACTTCTGCGCCGAGGGTGCGCAGAAGATTGACTTTCTCTTCGGACTGATTGTCCGGCATGTAAATGACGGTTTTGTATCCGCGATTATTGCAGACATGGGCCAAACCAATGCCGGTGTTTCCTGCAGTACCCTCAACCACCGTTCCACCTGGCTGCAGCTGCCCGGATTGTTCAGCATCTTGGATCATCCAAAGTGCGGCCCGATCTTTAACCGAACCGCCCGGGTTCATGAATTCGGCCTTGCCTAAAATCTCGCAGCCGGTCTCTTGTGAAAGGCAGTTGATGCGAATAAGGGGGGTATTGCCAATGGCCTGTGTGAGACCGGATAACATCGTCATGAGAGTGCTTGATCGAAAATCATCATTCTAGGGTGCTGCCCCCGTCGGGGCAAACCTATCTGTGGTTTAAGCGTTCGCAATTTTTTTTGAGGCTGGTTAGGCTTTGGCTGTGTTGAGGGTAAATCTTTAGGATATGTAATGTCGAATGAACGATTAGTTGAACCCCAAAGCTTGGGTTTGAACCCGGCTAAAGTGGACAAGCTGCTGCAAAGGGTGCGTCGGGAAGTTGATGAAGGCTTGCTGCCGGCAGCGCAGGTGGCGTTGGCGCGCCACGGCAAAATTGGTGTATTTGAAAGTTTTGGTGAGGTCACAGCAACCGCCTTGACGCCGATATTTTCGGCGACCAAAGCGATCACTTCAGCTGCGGCTTGGTTGCTGTTTCAAGAGGGCAAGCTGGCAGAGCACGAAAAAGTGGCTGAGATCATCCCGGAGTTTGGCACAAACGGTAAACAAGAGGTCACGGTTGAGCAGCTTTTTACGCATACGGCTGGATTCCCGCATGCGCCGTTTCGGCCTGTGCAGTGGCTGGACAAAGACGAGCGGTATGGGCGCTTTGCGCAATGGCGCCTGACATGGCCTGCGGGGTCACGTTTTGAATACCATCCGTCATCTTCCATGTGGGTGATTGGGGAGCTGATTGAACGGCGTTCTGGCCAGAGTTTTGTGGACTTTGTGAAGCAACGAGTGTTGCAGCCGCTCCAACTAGACAATTTGTTTGTAGGTTTGCCGCGAGCGGAAAACGAGCGGGCGCTGGCGTGTGCTTATGTCGGCAAACCGTTAACGGCACAAGACTACGCTGATATGGGTATGCCTGAACCTCCGGAAACCGAAGTTACGGAACAGGCGTTGTTGTCCTTTAATGACTTTGCGGTCCGTGCGGTAGGGGTGCCCGGTGGTGGAGGCTATGCCAATGCGGCCGATCTTGCGTTGTTTCATCAAGCGCTATGGTTAGGTGGTTTAGATGGCGTAGAGCTCTGGCGCGAAGATACCCTGCGCAGCGCACGCAGAATTCGCACCGGTGATCTTTGTGACCCATTGTTTAATAAAGTCGCCAATCGTGGTTTGGGAATCATTATCAGCGGTGACGAATCGCGTAGCTTTCGGGGATTTGGCAAGACTAATTCTGCCCTTGCTTTTGGCCATAATGGAGCGGGCGGTCAGTTGGCATGGGTTGATCCGGCAACCGGGCTTTCGTTGGCGTACCTGACGCCCGGGCACGACCGTAACGGCGTTCGCCAAGCCAAGCGAGGTGTTGCAATCTCTAGTCTTGCGGCGGATTGTTTGAGTTAAGAGGTGATGACAAAAGCTGATAAGCTGTTGAGGTGAGGGGTAGGTTTTAGCAGGAGAATGGGTGTATGAAGTGTTTAAATGCCGGCATTTTAATCGCGGCTCTATTGGGTTTCGTGGTTCCGGTTGTCGCTAAAGCGCAGAAGCCCACAATCGAATCGCTCGTCTCAGATCAGGCTGCGGCGAGCGTAGCTTTGGCACAAGAAATTTGGGATCTCGCTGAGTTGGGTTATCAGGAGGCCAACAGTAGTGCGGCGATGCAGCGTTATCTGCAAGCAGCGGGATTCGAGGTTGAAGCCGGGGTCGCCGAGATTCCAACGGCCTTTGTCGCGCAATTTGGTGCGGGTGGCCCAACGATAGGCATTTTAGCCGAATTTGATGCCTTGCCGGGGCTAAGTCAGGAGGCAGTGGCGTATCGAAAGCCAAGGATCGAAGGCGCTCCTGGACATGCTTGTGGGCATCATTTGTTTGGTTCTGCCTCGGCCGCGGCTGGTGTTGCGCTTTCGCAATGGATCCAGACCCAAGGATTGTCGGCGACACTTAAAATTATTGGTACCCCCGCAGAGGAAGGTGGGTCTGGCAAAGTTTATTTAGCCCGTGCGGGGATATTTGATGATGTTGACGTGATGTTGCATTGGCATCCCGGTAGCGTTAACGCTGCTTCTCCCTACACAACAACTGCCAACAAATCGGCACGCTTCACGTTTCGAGGTCGCGCGGCGCATGCGGCTGCCGCACCAGAGCAAGGTCGCTCCGCGCTCGATGGCGTAGAGGCGATGAATTTTATGGTTAACATGCTGCGTGAACATGTGCCGCAGGATAGCCGCATCCACTATGTGATCACCGACGGAGGGGATGCCCCCAACATTGTGCCCGAGCAAGCGCAGGTATATTACTATGTTCGACATCCGCAGTTGGAATCGCTCAGTGGGCTGTTTGATCGAGTGCTCAATGCCGCCCGAGCGGCCGCGCTCGGTACGGATACGCAGGTGGATGTTGAAGTCATGCACGGTAATTACCCGATCCTACCCAATACCACTCTAGCGCAGTTGGTGTACGAGAATATGATCCAGTTTGGGGGTATTACCTATACTGAAGAAGAACAAACCTTTGCCGAAAATATTCAGACAACGCTGATGGCGGCTCCCGCTGGGTTGGGCAGTGAACGGGAAATTGCGCCTTTCCAGTTTCGTCAAACAATGGGCTCCACGGATGTCGGTGACGTCAGTTGGTTGGTGCCAACAGTCGGTTTTTCTACAGCAACCTGGGTGCCCGGGACACCTGCGCATAGTTGGCAGGCCGTCGCGGCCGGGGGCATGAGTATCGGGCATAAAGGCATGCAACTGGCGACGCACGTTTTGGCAAAAACCGCCGCGGATCTCATCGGCGACCCCCAAAAAATTCATGCAGCGCGTAAAGAGTTTCTCGATGCTCGTGGAGATAATTTCCGCTATCAGGCGCTCCTAGGAGACCGCCAACCGCCATTAGACTACCGGCGCTGAGCATGCGCATAGGAGTGCTACATCCGGGAGAGATGGGTGTTTGTGTTGCCCAGGCGCTGGCAGAGGCCGGGCACCAGCCCTGTTGGGTGAGCCAGGGGAGAAGTCCGATGACGCGGCGGCGGGCGGGAGCATTTCAGGAATTTAAGAGCTTGCCTGAGTTGTTGAATGACGTGCAGGCGCTGATCAGTGTCTGTCCTCCTGACGCTGCCCTGAAAATGGCCCAATCGGTGATGTTGCTGGGTTATCGGGGTATATATGTAGACGCCAACGCAATTGCGCCAGCCACTGCCCTGCAAATCGCAGCTCTTGTGGGGGGTGGTTTTGTTGATGGCGGCATAATTGGTCCGCCTGCCAGGCGCGCTGATACAACACGCCTTTATCTGTGCGGACCTGAGGCTGAGCAGGTTGCGAGTTGGTTTGAGGGTAGTTTGCTCGCTGTGATCTGTCTGCCTGAAAGAGAAACGCAGGTTGCAGCCTCAGCCCTGAAGATGGCCTACGCCGCTTATACAAAAGGCACCGCGGCGCTCTTGCTATCTGTCAATGCTCTGGCGCAGGCGCTAGATGTTGAACACGCGTTGGCTGCTGAATGGGCGCAATCACAGCCGAATTTAGCGTCACTTAGCCAACAGGTAGCCACTGGTACCGGGCCGAAGGCGTGGCGGTTTGAAGGTGAGATGTATGAAATTGCGCAGACCTATGCGGACGCCGATTTACCGCCTCAATTTCACCAAGCTGCAGCAGAGGTGTTTTCGCGTATGGCTACATTAAAAGAACGTTCCGCGCCTGATCTTGCATCAGTAATCCAACAATTGCTTGCTGCTCGTTAAATGCTCAGAGCCTCGCTTTTGCAGCAGACCATTGATATTCAGGCATGGCTTGAAGCAGATCGGAGCACGCCGTACAGCGAACGGGTGAAACGAGACCGTGCGCTGGGTCAGCAGTTCAGTGTTACCGGTGATATTCCCAAAGTGCTGCATTGGTGGCGAATGCTGCCTGGCAGCCAGTTGATGCGGGAGGGGGCCGCCGTCGTGCGTTATCGGCGGCGCATACGCCAAGGTCTTTGGCTGTTTGGAATATTAAGTGGCTTAAGCCTGTGTCGGGCTGGTCTTTCGCTTGCGGGTAGCTATCCGGTCAATCTGCTGGGTTTTGTCGGAGGTTTGGTGGGCCTGCCTTTGGTACTGTTTGTGATGACCGTTGTTGCCAGCACGTTGCGCAGCCTCGGTTCGCAGAAACTTTCTCATTGGATGAATACGATTAATCTGAACATAGGTTTGATTGGTCTTTGGGACAAGCTCGGTGGGGGTCGCTTTGCTGCAGGATTTGGGCAACGTGATGGCCGTGGACGTCTGGCGTACTGGCAACTCATTAGTTTTTCTCAGTCCTTTGCTATGGCTTTTTTTTTCGGCGTCTTGGCGATGTTTCTGGCTCAGCTGGCAACAACAGACTTGACCTTCGGGTGGCGCACAACCCTGGCCCTTCAAGCACAGTCTGTGCACGGTGTATTTTATGTAATTGCCCAGCCTTGGGCGTGGATTTGGCCGGCGGCTGTGCCGGATATTGAGCTGGTGAATGTGTCGAGGTATTTCCGCCTGGAGCCGGAGATAGGCCAAGCTCGAGCTGAGCAGTTGAGTCAGTGGTGGCCTTTTGTATTGATGACCGTTTTGGTCTGGGGCTTGTTGCCGAGGCTCTTGCTCAGTGCTTGGGCAAATTGGCGTTTGAACGTTGCGACTTACGAATTTTTGCGTGAGCACAGTGAGGTGACGGCGTTGCTGGATCGGTTGAACTCTGCTTGGTTAGTCTTCGGCGGTAAAGACGCTGAACCTGACGCGTGCGCGGCGGAGGTTGAATCACCCAGTCCTGCGGATCCGCTGCCTGCAGTTGCGGTCACCTCGGCGCTGTTGATTTGGAACGAAGCGCTTCCGCGAAACCGAGCTTTGCAAAAATATCCGTCTGCAGTATTCATCTCGACTTGGCAAAGTGATGAAGATAAGCGTGCATTGCTTGAGAATCTGACTGTTTCCTCGACCTCGCTGACGCTCCTGGTGAAAAGCTGGGAGCCGCCGCTGTTGGAATTTGATGATTTCCTAGCGTTATTGCGAGAAGTATTGGGGCGGGATAGGACGGTGGTGATCGTGCCCGTGGCGATGAATGGCGCACAAGTGGCTCCGGTTGATCTTACTGTTTGGATGCAAGCGACGGAGCGGTTGCGTGATGCGCGGATATATGTTGCCGGTACACTCATTGGGGAGGTGCTCTGATGGTGGTTTTTGCGGTTGTTGGTCATCCCAATAAAGGCAAAAGTTCTCTGGTAACCACACTGTCTGAAAACGACCGTATTTTGGTCGGGGCGATCCCCGGCACCACCAAGCGTGCTAATCGATATGATTTTTCCATTGACGCAGAGGTGTTATATAGCCTGGTCGACACCCCCGGATTTCAGCGCGCCAAAGCCGTTTTGGATTGGCTTGAAGCGCATGCCAAGGATGCCAGCGATAGGTCAAATGTGGTCGCACAATTTGTTCGCCTGCACGAGCACGATGGGCGCTTTTACAATGAGGTTGAACTGCTCCGGCCGATTGTTGCTGGCGCCGGTATTTTGTACGTTGTTGACGGTGCTAAACCCTATGGCCCGGAGTTCGAAATTGAGATGCAAATTTTGCGGTGGACGGGTAATCCGCGCCTGGCGCTGATTAATTTAACGGCACAGGGAGACTATATCGGGCAATGGCAGAGCGCGTTGGCTCAGTATTTCTCGATTGTGCGGGTTTTTGATGCCCGACGGGCTGACTTCGCCTCGCGGTTGCATCTGTTGAGTGCGTTCTCGGAGTTGAATGAAGCGTGGCGGCCGTTCATGTCGCGTGCGATTGATGCCCTAGTGAATGAGCGTCGGCGCCGCTTAGTCCTCAGTGCTACAGAAGTTGCCAACGCGTTGTTAGATTGCATGAGTTATACCGAGTCTGCAGTTTTAACTCAGGATCACAATAGAGCCCAGCTGCAGCATGCGTTGCGCGACCAGTTGCGGGCACGGCTTCAAAACAGGGAGGCCCAAGCCCGTCACTGCGTGCAAAGTTTTTATGGCCACTCAGCCTTGCAGCGGCGCGAAGAAGCCCTGCGGCTGCTAGATGTTGACCTCTTTGCCGAACGCGGCTGGGCGTTGTTTGGATTATCTAAAATGCGCCTGATGGTCACCGGTACAGCAGCCGGTGCCCTGGCTGGGCTGAGCGTTGATGCCCTAGCGGGCGGAACAACGCTGTTATTCGGCGCCAGTGTAGGTGCACTGGTGGGGGGCGTGGGGACATGGCTGGGAGGTGACGAGTTGGCCAAAGCAAAGGTCTTGGGGAGTCCGCTAGGTGGAACAACTTTGCGGGTGGGTCCGGTATCAGCCCCCAATTTTCCTTGGGTTTTTCTCGGTCGCGCTTGGGCCCACCATCACTTGGTTGCCGAGCGTAATCATGCCCTGCGTGATGCGATCTCCACGGTGATTGCAGAGCAGGGCAATGTCATGGACCGCGTTGACCATGCGCTGCGCAGAGAGTTGGCACAGATTTTTCTGGCGTTGGGTAAAGAAGGTCGAACTGCTGCTTTGGTTGATCGCCTGAAGGAGCGGGTCATCACTTTGTTAGAGGCCAGTCCGGGCGCGTGACGTTCGAAGAAATTACGGCCGATACCAAAAGCGAGGGGCGTCGGTTCGTGAGGCGGCCCTTGCCAATTTTGCCCAGCGACACAAATAAGCTCTCGTGCTGCGTGGGTCGATGATTTCTTCGATCTCAAAAAATTCGGCTGAGCGATAGGGAGACCTTAACCGATTGAGTCGGGTCTTAATCTTGTTTAGATGCTCATCATAAACTTCAGCTTCTGCGAGTTCTGCCTTGTAGGCGACTTCAATGCCTCCTTCGATCGGTAATGATCCCCAATCCCCTGACGGCCAAGCTGCCCGTAAATGGTGCGCGCCGGGTTTGTGGTTGGCTGCGCCTGCCACACCAAAGGCTTTGCGAATCACGATACAACAAAAGGGTACGTTGGCTTGTCCCAGTGCTGCTAAAGCGGCTGATCCGTAGCGGATGGTGGCTTCCTCTTCAGACTGTTTGCCAATTAAAAATCCGGGGCAGTCCTCGAGGTGGATGAGCGGCAAATGAAAGGTTGAGGCCAAATCACAAAAGCGAATGAGCTTGCGCGCCGCCGCGGCCGTCCATGCACCCCCATAGACCTTGGGGTTTTCAGCAAAAATTGCCACCGGGATGCCATTGAGCCTTGCCAGGCCGGTAATGATCGAGCGCCCCCATTTTTTGCCCATTTCAAAAAAACTGCCTTCGTCACACACTGAGTCAAGGATGTCATGCATTTTGTAAACTTGGCGTGGATCTTTTGGCACGATATCCAACAACGCCTCGTCTGCACGGTCGGGGCTGTCATGACACTCGTTGAGCGGCGGTAACTCATCGACATTGCTGGGTAAAAAGGACAGAAATTGTTTGGCCATATCAAATGCGGCCGCCTCGCTACTGGCCTCATCGTCAATGGCGCCATTTCGAGTATGAATTTTATAAGATCCCAGTTCCTCTTTACTGACGTCGCCTAGATTGGCCCAATTTACCAGCGCGGGCCCTGCAATCATCATTTGTGCGCTATTGCGGACAATGATGGAATAGTGGGAAGTGGCAACTCGCGCTGCACCGATACCTGCAACTGAGCCCAAGGCAAGTGAAACCGATGGCGCGATGCCGAGCTGGGCGACCACCGTTTCCCAGCCGCGCACTTCGGGTATATAGGTTCTGCCGGCCATTTCTATGGTTTTGACCGAGCCACCGCCGCCCATGCCATCCACGAGGCGAATGTGCGGAATGCGTAACTCAACCGCGAGGCCCTCAGCGCGTAACCGTTTGCCGGCAATTGAGGCATCAGCGGATCCGCCGCGTACGGTGAAATCGTCGCCTGAAACAATGACCGGTCGAGCGTCTATCTCAGCTGTACCAAAGACAAAGTTCGATGGTGTGAATGCGCGCAGATTGCCATCCTCGTCGTATTCGCCGACGCCGGCTAGCGTGCCTATTTCGTGAAAACTCTCAGCGTCACTGATGCTCTGAATGCGCTCGCGAATCGTGAGTTTATTGAACTCATGTTGGCGAGCTACCTTGTCCGCTCCACCCATTTCGTAGGCGAGTGCTTCTCGGGCGCGCAATTCCCTAATTTCTTCATCCCAGCTCATTGATAATGCTTGCTAGGCTCGAGTGCCGGAGAAGGTGGCATCGCCAAACGCACCCAGCTTCACGGTGCCATTGATTTCGTCGCCGCTGACGGTTGCCGTGAACTCGAGTGTCATGCTCATAGGGGAAGTCACCTGTGCGGTCCAAGTGAGTACGTCGCCGGTCACCGCGCCCTGATCTAGGGCCATTTCACCCTGCGGGCTCGCCATTTTGCCGTGCAGCGCTGTGCCGTCGGTGGTGAGCGTTAACGTGCCGGTTTGGGCGCCCATAGGGGTATTGATGGTTGTATTCCAGATGCCGTCTGCGCTCATCATGTTCTCCAGAAGTTGATTAGGTTTGACCACTAAGTATGGCATGGCAGGTGTTCTTCGCAACTGCTAGGCTTGTACCAATGTCAATTGGTATCCTTAACGAAGGTCCTCTGCATGCAGCCCTAAAGGCGATGTACGCCGCTAACGGCGGCGCAGAGGAAGTCAAAGTTGAATCTTTTGTTGCAGATGCAGTGCGCAACGGTGTGATGTACGAGATTCAGACTGGTAGCTTCAGTGGGCTCAGTCGCAAAATGACCGCGCTTGCCGAAACCGGGCCTGTGGTGCTGATTCATCCCATTGCGCGTAATAAAACCATTGTCAAACAACCGGCCAGCGCTGCGGGGAAGCAGGAGCGGCGCCGCTCGCCAAAGCATGGTCAATTGATCCATATCGTGCGTGAGCTTGTCTATCTGCCTCATTTGCTGAATCACCCCAATTTTTCTGTTGAAGTCCTTTTAACTGAAGAGCTTGAAATTCGTCATTACGATCCTAAAAAAAATCGCCGCCGTGGGGGTTGGAGGGTGGCAGAACGTCATTTGTTGGCGCTGGGTGAAAGTATGCGGATTAATGCGGTGACCGATCTTTATGAATTTTTAGAGGCTGAGCTTGAAGAGCCGTTCAGCACCAAGGCGCTCGCTTTGGCGTTACGCCAGCCCATCGACATCGCGCAAAAGATGGCTTATTGCTTGCGCCAGGCAGGTGTGACTCAAGTGGTTGGCAAGCAAGGAAATGCGTTGTTATATAGCGCCGCTGAGGGCAGCTAGATGATGCTTGGTTGCGCGTGTTGCCGGTGGCTTTACGGCTGCGGTTTGAGCAAGCCAGGAAGCGCCACTGAGAAAACGTCCGCCAGCTCATTTGCGAAAGTGAACGTGAGGTCTTCGCTCACGGAGTCGGGCAGTTGGGTCAAATCAGTCTGGTTGTCTCTGGGAATTACAAGGTGTGTGAATCCGGCTCTGTGGGCGGCCAAAACTTTCTCTTTTATGCCGCCAACAGGTAGAACCAGCCCAGTAAGTGTGAGTTCGCCGGTCATTGCAACTCGGCTATCGACGGGGTGCTGGCTATAAGCTGAAGCAATTGCCGTGGCTATGGTGACGCCTGCGGATGGTCCGTCTTTGGGTACTGCGCCTGCGGGCACATGGATATGTACGCCATGCGCTTCTATGTCTTGTGGGTCAATGCCTAACTGCGAGCAGATTCGCCATATGTAGCTGCGGGCGGTTTTCGCCGATTCTTGCATGACTTGACCGAGTTGCCCGGTAAGGATGATGTTTTCCTCTTTGGGCATCAGGCTGGCCTCGACATATAACACGTCTCCGCCGGACTCGGTCCATGCTAATCCCGCGGCAACCCCCTGTTGTTGTGTGTCGCGATGGGCTTCGCGATTAAATTTTTCGGGTCCCAGGAAAGCTTCTAGATCGCTCGGTGCGATGACCCGGTCATTGCGATCACCCTCTACGACCTGACGGGCACGCTTGCGCGAAATTTTTGCGATCATCCGGTCCAGCTCTCGCACGCCAGCTTCGCGCGTATAGTTCCGGATGATTTGCTTGATTGCGGCTTCGTTGATGTTCACCTGAGCGATGGTTAGCCCCGCTGCTGTTTGCTGACGTGGTACCAGGTAGGTGGTGCAAATGGCTTGTTTTTCAAGATCTGAATATCCGCTAACCCAGATGATCTCCATGCGGTCGAGTAAAGGTCGGGCGATCCCGTCAATCGTATTGGCTGTTGCAATAAACATGACCTGAGATAAGTCGTAAGGTTGATTGAGGTAATTGTCGCGAAAGGAGTGGTTTTGCGCTGGATCGAGAATCTCCATCAGTGCTGCCGAGGGGTCTCCTCTGAAGTCTTGCCCCAACTTGTCCAACTCATCGAGCATAATCACAGGATTGGTCACCTCTGCTCGGCGCATACTTTGCAAAACCCGACCAGGCATTGCGCCAATATAGGTTCTGCGATGTCCGCGTAATTCGGCCTCGTCATGCAGGCCGCCCAAACTAAAGCGTTCAAATTTTCGATTCATCGCCCGTGCGATGGATTGCCCTAGCGAAGTTTTACCCACACCGGGAGGTCCGACCAAGCAGATAATAGGGGCTTTGGATGCAGGGTTGAGCTGCATGACAGCGAGCGCATCTAGAATTCTTGTTTTGACCTCTGTGAGCCCATAATGATCTTCGTCCAAAACCGTCTTGGCGTGATTAAGGTCGAGATTGTCGACGGTGCAGGCGTGCCAGGGTAATTCGGCAACCCACTCCAGATAGCTGCGCGCCATTTGATAATCAGGGGCGTTGGTAGACAATCTGGAAAAGCGTCGTAATTCGCGCTCAATGTCTTTGCTGACGGGCTCAGGTAGTTGCGCTTGCGCCAATTGTGCTTTGATTTCAGTCAGGTCCTCGTCTTCACGGTCTTCGCCCAAGGCCTGCTCAATGGCGTGCTTTTGTTGGCGCAAAACGTGCTGGCGTTGCTGTTGTTCGATGTCGTCCCGAGCTTTTTCGGCTATTTCTCGGCGCAGTTCCGTGACCCGTAATTCATGACTCAACACTGAGTTGATCTGTTGCATCAGCGTCAGTGGAGTGTCGCAGTCCAGTATTGCTTGTTGGTGTGTCAAGGTTAGGTTCGCAAGCGAGGCAATCCGATACATTTGCTCGATGGGGTCGGTTAGATGGCCCACCAGTTGTTGGTAGATCTGATCGCCGTTTTCAGGGTCGAATAGGCGCGCAATACTTTGCGCGAGTTCGCGGTTCACGCGCACGAACGCGTCGATCTCGGTTTGATCGGGGTCGTCTTGGAGCGTCAGCAGTGGCAGGGTTTCAACGGAAGCGCGCAAGAAATCTTCATTGATGATGTCTGCTATGAGTCTGACGCGTTGATCTCCTTGTACGATGACCTGACTACCCTCGTCTCGTTTTTCTACGCGGTTCAGTGTCACGACCGTGCCCACTTCATGGAGATCTGCGAAGCTCGGCTCGGCTATATTGGGATCTTTCTGTGCAACGGCAACAAAGGGTTTGCCATCTTCAAGTGCGGCCTTTACGGCAGCCATTGAGCGACTGCGCCCAACGGCCAAAGGCACAACAATTTGTGGAAAGACGACAATGTCTTTGAGTGGCAGCACGGGCAGATTCTGTAACATTCGTCGATTCTTTAGGCCAAAGATTGGGCGACGATTGTGACGGCGCGCGAAGCGTCTCACAAGTATGGGTTTTTCGTCTTCAGCCTGTATAGGCGCCCTGACACTGCAGGCTGAGATGGTTGTAGGTAATAGGCTGGACTAGATAAGACCTTGTATTGCTGCGGCCTCCTCGCGAGTCAGCTCTGGAGAACCCAGCCATTGTCGGTTTGATCCACAACGTTTAAACCAATAATGCAGCCCCAGCAGGTCCGTGAACCCCATGCCACCATGGACCTCGGTTGCCGTTTTGGCCACAAATTTGCCCACCTCCGACAGGTGTGCCTTGGTATGGCAGGCGGTCAGACGAGCTTCGTCGGGTAATTCGTTGGTGGCATGGGCGGCAAACCAAACCATTGCGCGGCAGGGTTCGAGTTGAGCTGCCATTTCTGCACACATGTGCTTAACCGCCTGAAAACTGCCAATTGGGCGATTGAACTGCTCGCGCTGCTTGGCATAGGCAACCGCTTGATCAAGCATGTTTTGTGCCGCACCTAGAGTGTCTGCGGCGAGCATGATTCGGCCGATATCCAGTGTTTGGAAAAACACGCTCGGGTTGTTGCTGACCAAGGTTGCTTGCGCGTTGGTATAGGTCAGTTCGACGGTTCGGCGAGTCTTGTCGATGGTTGTTAAATGCGTTCTGGAGAGTCCTGGCGCATTGGCACTGATCAAATAAAGATGTTGGTGAGCATCAGCCACTAAGTAGGCGTCTGCTTCGCTGTCGAAGGCGAATAACGATTTGCCGTTTATGTTTCCGCCGCTCACTTCAACTGCGGCGCCGGCGCGGCGGCCAATGGCTTCGTTAAACGCAATACCGATGCGGGTGGTGCCGCTCGCCAGTTCAGCGAGGAGTGTATTGGTTGGGTCGGCAAGTTGCAGTGCCGTTGGCGCCATTACCGCGCTACCTAAAAATGGCCCCGGCGCGGCGTGATAGCCCAGAGCCTCGGCAACAATGGCGGCGTCTAGTGCGTTCATTGCGACGCCTCCAGCGTCTTCAGATATCAAGAGCCCGGAAACTCCCAATTCAGTCAAGCCTTGCCACAGGGCAGCATCTTCGCCGCCTGCGGCGTAATCGCGCACGGCGTTTAGCGATGCGTGGTCATCTAAAAAACGATTGACGTTGTCTTGGAGGAGAACTTGTTCCTCTGATAATCCGAATTGCATTTGGTAATCCTTAAGCCGATTTCTCTATTTTCGGCTCCCGCGGCAGATCTAGGCCGCGTTCGCTGATGATGTTTTTTTGTATTTGTGAGGTGCCACCCCCAATAATCAGCCCTAGAAAATACATGTACTGGTTTTGCCAGCTTCCGCCGCTGCGAGTGTAGGGATTATCCTCGTATGATAATCCCACCTCGCCCATGATATCGATGGCCATACCCTCGAGATCATGGCGTAGCTCAGTGCCTTGGAGTTTCACAATCATTCTCGCCAAGCGTGCGTCTTGATCTTTGTTGAGCCGTGATGAAAGGATCCGAAGGTCGTTAAAGCGCATGGCCATGACCCTGCCTTGAAGTTGCATCAACCGGTCACGGTAGACGGGGTGATCGATAAGGCGGTTGCCACCGACGGTTTCTGTTTTCATCAGTTCGATCAACGCGTTCAGTCTGAGCAAAGTAGCGTTAGGATTGCCAAGAGAATCCCGTTCGTGGCTCAGTACAGCGTTTGCAACTGCCCAGCCTTCACCGCGCTGGGCTACGATTTGCTGCTTAGGGACCCGAACGTCAGTGAAGAAGACTTCGTTGAAATTTGCCGCGCCAGTCATATCGATGAGCGGTCTGACCTCGATACCTGGTGTACTCATTTCGAACAAAAGAAATGAAATTCCTCGGTGTTTAGGTGCGTCGGGTTCTGTGCGCACAAGGCAGAATATCCAGTCTGCCAATTGCGCAGTGCTGGTCCATATTTTTTGGCCATTGATGATCCATTCATCGCCATCAAGCACTGCGCTGGTGGTCAGGCTGGCAAGATCTGAACCCGCACCCGGTTCTGAATAACCTTGGCACCAGATCATTTCACCGTTGATGGTGGGTTTAATAAACTGTTCCTTTTGTGCTTGTGTACCCACTTCAAGCAGCGTCGGCACTAACATAGAAATACCCTGACCACCCAAGCCTGGGTTCAATCGTGCGTCAGCGAATTCTTCGGCGATGATCCGGCTGTGCAGCATATTTGGCGTGCCGCCGTAGCCCCCGTATTCTTTCGGAATGGTGCGGGCGGTATATCCGTTTTCAATTAACATTTTTTGCCATTGCAGCGCTTCGGGACTGCGTAATGCGGCATTTCGAGGTGACTTTTCGCCGTGTTCGGCGATGAAGCTGCGCACTGTTTGGCGAAACTCCTCATATTCTGGTCCAAATGATAGATCCATTGGCTCCTCGGATTCGGTTTGAATTTTTTTCACTGCAGAACTTAACCTGCAAGAAGGTGGCGACGCAACTGATCAAGTTAGGCTGCGGGTTGGTGGGTGAAAAGGCGGTTGCGCTTTGTAAGGTCTAATTATCTGCTGTTTTGGCCATAATCTGCAGAATAACCCATAATAGTGTTATCAAGGTGAGACTACCGAAGGCTAAAATGACACCGAAACATGTAAGTGAAATGCTTCAGACAATGACTGCCATGCAAACTGCCCATAATGAGCAGGTTCATCCGCAGTGGCGCACGCAAGGCTATGCCTACTATAGAGCCATCTGGGTTGAGTGCGCGGAGATGTTAGATCACTATGGCTGGAAGTGGTGGAAAAAGCAGACGCCTGATTTGAATCAGGTGAAACTGGAACTGGTTGATATTTGGCATTTTGGGCTCAGTGAGTTGATTCGTTCAAATCGGCTCGATGATCAGGTTGGTTTTGCTCTGAGCGAGGTTGACGCCGCAGCCGAACCTGATCCTGATGCACTTCGTCTAGCGATCGAGGCTTTGGCGGAATCGAGCTTGCGGACCCGGTCGTTTGAAATGGCGCCATTCATTGAGGCCATGAGTGCGCTGTCTTTGAGCGTGACGGAATTGTTCAAGCTCTATGTGGGGAAAAATGTGTTAAACCAATTTCGTCAGAACAACGGGTATAAAGACGGCAGTTATCGGAAAATATGGCAAGGTCGGGAAGACAACGAGCATCTGGTGGATCTTCTGGCCCGGTTGGACGTAGCCGCCAGCGAGGTTCCGAATGCCCTATACCGCCAGCTTGAAGCGATTTACGTCAGGTAATACGGGGAGAACCGCATGTCAGACGCGCGGCTGACGCTAAAAACGCCGTGGGTTGAGCGGTGGCAACCGCAATTTATCGGGACGCTCTTGTTTTTGTGCCGGGGTGACGAGGTTTTGCTTATTCATAAGAAAACCGGGCATGGTGCGGGTAGGGTAAATGGACCCGGTGGCAAGCTTGAACCAGGCGAGACGGTGGTCGCGGGAGCATGTCGTGAGGTTTACGAAGAGGTTGGTCTGCGGGTGCGCAACCCCCGGATGGCTGCGGAAATGCGTTTTGTCGAGCGTCGAGGTCCTCAGTGGTTAGGGTTTGCCTTGGTTTCCTCGGATTTTTCAGGTCAATTGCGTGAAACGCTGGAAGCGAAGCCGTTTTGGTGTCCAATGGAGGATATTCCTTACCCTCTGATGTGGCCAGACGACCGGTTATGGCTGCCGTTTGTACTGAGCCGTCCTGCGCAGGCTGCGCCCTTTGTGATCAATTTGTTATTCGACGATGAAACCTTAGTTGCTCACGATTTTGCTGCATGTGATTCTATCTGGGAAGCGATTGTGGGCCCGCCCAAACGGGTCAACTGTTTGAAAGGATAACTATGCGTATTGGTATCTCTGTTTGTTCTAATTATCAAATCGATGACCCCCGCGAGGGCGCTCGTCGTATGGTGGAACGCACACGCGCCGCGCGTTTCGCTGATCTGGACAGTCTTTTTGTGGGTGATCACCATGTCACGCGTTCCCCGTATTATCAAAACACGGCTATCTTGGGTCGAATGTTGGCTGAATGGGGTACCAAGCCCGCCGGGGCTCTATATTTGCTGCCTTTATGGAATCCGGTGCTGTTGGCTGAGCAAATTGGCACGCTGGCGTCGATTATGCAGGGTCGTTTTATTTTGCAGTGTGGTTTAGGTGGCGATGCAAAGCAAAGTGCCGGTTTGGGTGTAAATTTCAAAAGTCGAGTGCCTATGTTTGAAGACAGCCTGGCCATTATGCAGGCCCTCTGGCGGGGTGAAAGAGTCACTCATGAGCGATTTTGGAATATTAATAAAGCCCAAATCAGTCCGTTGCCCGCGGAAGCCGTCGAGGTATGGGTGGGATCGAGCGCCCCTGCTGCGATTAATCGAACAGCACGCTTGGCGGAGGGTTGGATTGCGTCTCCGGCATTGGATTTGCAGGCTGCGACGCGGCAGCTTAACCAATATCGCCAGGCCTGTGCGGAGCATAGCCGCGTGCCGCGTGCCGCTGCAGTGCGTCGAGATATCTATATTGGCGCCAACTCGCAGCAAGCCGCTAAAGTCAAAGCGCAGTTTGTGCAGCGCGATTATCGCGGATTTGCACCGGAAGCTCTGATGGTCGGATCGGTCAATGAGGTTGCCGACCTGATGGGTGGGTTTGCGCAAGCGGGTTATACCGATGTCATTGTTCGTAATTTGCACGATGATCAAGGGCATGCGCTGGCCACGATAGAGCGATTGGCGGACGTCAAGCGTCAGTTGGATTAGAGTCACTGGCGTCATGGTTCAACGGTATTCGCTGCGCAGGAATCAAAACAGCCTGCATGGGCCAAGTAAGTAAAAGGGGAAAAATGAAAAATCTGTTGATTGCCAATCGAGGCGAAATTGCGATTCGAATAGCCATAGCGGCACAGGACTTGGGTATCCACACCACGGCTATTTTTGCGCAGGATGATGCGGATTCTTTGCACGTTCGCCGTGCCGATTCTGCCGCTGCTCTGCAGGGCAGGGGTGTGAGTGCTTACTTAGACCAAGCGCAAATTATCGCCGTTGCTCGATCTCAAGGGTGTGATGCCATCCATCCTGGATATGGTTTTCTCAGTGAAAATAGTGAATTTGCAGACGCCGTGGTGGCGGCAGGGTTGTGTTTTGTGGGTCCGGATGGCGCTGCTTTGAACACCTTTGGTGATAAAGCTAAAGCGCGAGCGTTGGCAGAAAGTATTGGCGTTCCAGTGCTTGCAGGTCTGTCTAAAGCGGTCAGCCTAGCTGAGGCCGAAGCTTTTTTTGAGCAGCATTCTGATACCGGCATGATCATTAAAGCGCTGCACGGTGGGGGCGGCCGCGGCATGCGTGTTGTGCGCGAAATGGATGATGTGGCGCCTGCATTTGCGCGTGCGGGTTCTGAGGCTAAAGCGGCATTTGGTTCGGAATTACTTTATGTTGAACAATTTGTCTCGCGTGCCAAGCATATTGAAGTGCAGGTGATTGGCGATGGCAGTGGTCAGGTCAGTCATATCTGGGAACGCGAATGCAGCGCGCAGCGACGGCACCAGAAATTGGTGGAGATCGCGCCAAGCCCGACCCTTGAAAGTGAGGTTCGGGCAAAGTTGTGTGCCGCAGCTGTTGCTTTGGGGGAAGCCGTTCGCTACAGCGGTTTGGGCACCGTAGAGTTTTTGCTTGATGTGGATACACAGGCCTTTTATTTCATGGAGGCCAATGCGCGTTTGCAGGTGGAGCATACCGTGACGGAGGCGGTCACGGGCATTGATCTGGTGCAGGCGCAAATCCAAGTCGCCGATGGCGTGATGCTTTCGGAACTGCATTTGGCACAGGCGGATATCCCCAAACCTAGGGGTTTTGCGCTCCAATTGCGCGTTAATATGGAAAGTATGGATGCTGATGGAGGCGTAAAACCGGCAGGCGGTCGTCTACAGACGTTTGAGGTCCCCACAGGTCCGGGATTACGGACAGATACCTGTGGTTACAGCGGGTATGTCACTAACCCGAATTATGATTCTTTGCTCGCCAAATTAATTGTGGCAAACGCCTCAGGTGAGTTTGCAGACGTCTTGCGGCGCGCGAGAAGAGCGCTGCAAGATTTCACTATCCAAGGTGTGGCGACAAACCTTGCTTTTCTGGAGCGACTGATTAGTCATCCTGAATTCGTCGCGGGGCAATTGACGACAGGTTTTGTTGACGCAAATGTCCGTGATCTGGTCCGTGATGATGCCGGCGAGCGGGGCGGTGCGACCCCTAATGATGGTGCTTTGGCAGGTGCTCGGATAGATCCAGCTGACCCTCTTGCTGTTCTGGAACACGGTAAAAGCGGCGTCCTCGATGGTGTCACTGGGGCTTCGGTATTGCAGTTGGTAAGCGATGATTTGCCGCCGGGTACAGTGGCAATTGCGGCACCGATGCAAGGCACAGTTGTGGCTTATTCCGTGCAGCCTGGAGACGAAGTATTTGTGGGTAAACAAGTGCTAATTATGGAAGCCATGAAAATGGAGCACGAAGTCCGTGCGAGCGTCAGCGGCATTGTAAAACGTTTGGGAGTGATTGCTGGAGATGCGGTATTTGAAGGTCATCCCTTGATTTATTTGGATGAGCAAGACGTCGCAGTCGGTGATGAAGAAGACCGAGACGTATTAGATCTGGATTATATTCGCCCGGATTTGCAGGAGGTTTTGGAACGAAAAGCGGCGGGATACGATGAGAGCCGCCCTGAAGCTGTGGACAAACGCCATGCCAAAGGGCATCGAACGGCGCGTGAAAATTTAGCGGACCTGTGTGATGAAGGCTCGTTTGTTGAGTACGGCTCGGTAGTGATTGCTGGCCAGCGTCGCCGGCGTTCGATTGACGATCTGATTAAAAATACCACCGGTGACGGAATGGTGTGTGGACTCGGGCAGATTAACGGGCGTTTGTTTTCGCCTGATAAAGCGCGCAGCTTGATTATGTCATACGACTACATGGTGCTGGCCGGCACCCAGGGGATGAAAAATCACGCCAAAAAAGACCGTATGTTTGAATTGGCAGAACACTACCGGTTGCCGACGGTCCTGTTTGCTGAGGGTGGTGGCGGCCGCCCCGGAGATACCGACGGTTCTGGTGTTGCGGGTTTAGATTGTTGGGCCTTCACTTATTTTGCGCGGTTGTCTGGTTTGGTGCCAATTGTAGGTATTACCACCGGACGTTGTTTCGCGGGGAACGCGGTTCTGCTGGGTTGTTGTGATGTGATTATTGCCACGCAAGACGCCAACATCGGTATTGGCGGGCCGGCGATGATTGAAGGCGGCGGACTGGGTATTTTTCGTCCGGAAGAAGTCGGTCCCATGGACGTACAAGTGGAAAACGGGGTGGTTGATATTGCTGTTAAAGACGAGGCCGAAGCGGTTGCCAAGGCCAAGCAATACTTATCTTATTTTCAGGGTGCGGTCACAGCATGGCAGGCGCCAGATGCCCGTAAGCTGCGCTTTGTGGTCCCGGAAAACCGGCTGCGGTACTACGATATGCGCGAAGTGATCCAAGGCATAGCGGATATCGATTCGGTTTTAGAGCTGCGTGAACATTGGGGTATTGGCATCATCACCTGTTTCATACGGGTAGAGGGACGACCACTTGGGGTGATCGCTAATAATCCGGCGCATCTATCCGGGGCCATCGATGCCGATGGCGCAGATAAAGGCACCCGGTTTATGCAACTGTGTGATGCGTTTGATATCCCGCTGCTGTCGCTGTGTGACTGCCCGGGCATTATGGTGGGGCCAGAAATTGAAAAGACCGCGGTCGTGCGACATGCCGCGCGTATGTTCGTGACCAGTGCCAATGTGGATATTCCGTTGATGACCATTGTGACTCGCAAGGGTTATGGCCTTGGTGCGCAGGCCATGGCGGGTGGCAGTTTTAAGGCGCCCTTGTTTTGTGTGACTTGGCCTACGGGTGAGTTTGGCGGCATGGGTCTTGAGGGCGCCGTTAAATTGGGTTTTCGCAAAGAACTGCAAGCCATTGAAGATCCGGCGGAGCGCGCGGCAACCTACCAGCGGATGGTAGAGGATATGTACAAACGCGGTAAAGCGGTGAATATGGCGTCACACTTTGAACTTGATGATGTTATTGATCCTGCTGACAGCCGGCATTGGATTGCGGCTGCTCTCAAATCTGTTCCAGCGGTAGAGAGCCGTACACGGAAAAAACGTCCAAACGTTGATACTTGGTGAGTCTGGCGCAAGCGTCGAGGCAGCCTGCGGCTGATCCGGGTCCGGTTGCAACGTTACAGAAATGGTGGGTTCTGTTTGGCGTTTGGCTGCTATACGCCAGTTTTGGCTTGATTATCGCCAGCGTGGCGCCGATGGTGCGGCTTATCGAAGCTTCACTGGGTATCAGTCATTCGGCAATGGGCAGCGTCATGGGAGCTTGGCAGCTGGTATATATTTTTGCGGCCATACCCTGTGGAATGTTGCTTGATCGAATTGGTGCAAAAACGGCCCTATTGCTTGGTGCCCTGCTGATTGCTGCATCTGCCGTTGGTCGGGCGTTTGCGTCAGATTACCTGTCGTTTTTATTAGCGGTCATGTTGTTTGGCGTGGGTGGGCCAATCATTTCCAGTGGTGCACCGAAAGTTATTGCGCAGTGGTTTACGGGTAGCCAGCGTGGACTGGCCATGGGGATATATATGACGGGGCCGGCGATTGGCAGCGTGATTTGCCTCACGCTTAGCCACGCCTACTTTCTTCCTCTGTTTGACATGGACTGGCGTAAAGTCATGCTGCTGTGGGCAGCGGTTGCGGGACTTTCTGGCCTGATTTGGTGGTTTTTGGCTAGTTTGTTGGATACTCGGGCCCAACCGGATGTCAAACCTCTGCCACAGATTCAATCCATGCAGGAATTGATTAGAGCGCCGGCGGTACGCGTGGTTTTGTTGATGAGCATTGGCGTGTTTTTATATAACCACGGCCTCAATAATTGGTTGCCTGAATTGCTTGCTTTGAGTGGTAAGCAAGCCATTGAGGCCGGTTATTGGGCAGCCTTGCCCACCGTGGTGGGTATTTTGGGTTCCCTCTTGATTCCCAGATTAGCCACACCCGAACGACGTTTTCACATTTTAGGTGGCCTTTGTATTGCGGCGATGCTGGCCAGCTTATTGCTTCATTCACAGGATAATTTGACCTTGAGTGCTGGTTTAATTCTGCAGGGGATAGCGCGTTCGAGCCTGATGACGGTGCTGATCTTAACGCTGGTTGAGTTGCCGGGTATTGGGGAGCAGCGGGTTGGCGTTGCCAGCGGTTTATTTTTCTCTGCCGCTGAGATAGGGGGCGTTCTAGGTCCTTTGGGCATGGGTATTATTTACGACGCGACAGGTCATTTTTCTGGTGCATTAAATGCATTGACCGGAGTCGCCTTATTGATGTTTGTTGGCTCGATTTACTTAAGCCGACTGGCAAAACCATGATTTCTCAGGTCCCAGTGGGCTCCACGAGATCAAAAGTAACACCGGCGTTAGCGGGCAAGCGCTCGAGCAAAGCATCACCCATGGCGCTTGCGGGGGTCCAGAAACCGCCGGTTGTTGGCAAATTGTCCTGCGCCAGAGCAACCGCACATTCGGCGAGCATCTTGGCTGTTGATCCATAGCCGGGGTCCTTATCACCTTTAACTCGGCCGAGTAAGTTTTTTTGCGGGTCGCTAGGGTGCTTGGCCAAAAGCTCGATTTCAAAAAAACCACTATCGATGATTTCCGCAGATGGCCCTTCTCCGGGTTTGGGTAATACTTTTTGCATGAGTTTGCGCGTGGGTTCAATCGCCGCCAGTCCGTTCATGAGGCGAGTGCCCATTGCCAGAGCGGTTGATCCGACCATTGCCCCAACGCCTGCGCCGACTATGCTGCCTTCGTCATACCTGAACTCATTGCCGTAGACCTGTCCCATTAATTCGTTGCTTCGCCTAACAACGCGGGTATTGATGGCAGCCATCACAAAAGGCCCAACCCAAGCTTGAAAGTCAGAATCGTAGAACTGACTGTTTTGATCGACGCCGTCTAGGCCGCGATGAGAAAAGTTTAAGGCATATGGGTCAGCAATGGTTGTCATGATTTTCGGGTCTGTTTTGGCGCTTTCCATCATAGCCATCATGCTGTCGATGGTGCCGCCGCTGAATCCGCCTTTGAATGCGCGGGTCCGATATTTGATATGCGAGGCAGCGACGCCATGTTTGTTGTTCATCTGCTGCTGCATGAAAAACACACCAATATCGGAGGGTATGCTGTCGAAACCGCAGGTATGAACAATTTTTGCACCGCTGTCTTTGGCTGCTGCGTCGTAGCGCTCGATCATATTGCGCATCCAGTGCACCTCACCGGTCAGATCACAGTAATGAGTGCCCTGTTCAGCGCAGGCTTTGACTAATTCCGAACCGTAACGGGCATAGGGGCCGACGGTTGTTAGGACTACCCGAGTTTTTTTGACTAATTCGGTCAAGGCAGAGGGGTCGTGGGCATCAGCGACAAGCACGTCTACCCCGGAGGCGGCCTGTAAAGCGTTTAATTTGCTGCGGTTGCGACCGCCAATGGCCCAGGTGAGATTTCCCCCACTGTAGTTCTCGCGCATGTAATCACAAACAATTTTGCCGGTGAAGCCAGAGGCGCCCCAAATGATGATGTCATATTCTCGTTGCATGTGATCAGCTACCCGCGCCAAAACAACCATGCTAACGCGAAAATGCCGTTGCGCCCAAATCTTATGTCTGCGTTTGAAGGAGTTTTTTCATCATCAGTGTGGCACCTGTGACGGCGATGGTTGGGATGAGTAAGTTGATCAAGGGAACGGCAAGTGCCAGCGTGACGCACAATCCAAAGCCAATGGCGGCGCTTCGATTTGCGCGCAGTAAGGCGATTGTTTTTTGAAAATCAAGCCCCCGGTGTTCACAGGTGAAATCACAGAACTGTACCGCCATAATCCAGGCGCCAAAGCCTAGCCACAGTGCGGGGGCGAATGCCGCCAACACAGGTATAAATCCCACTACAACCAAACCTGCGATGCGCGGTACATGATAGGTGATTTTGCGCAGTTCACGTTGCACGGTTGGCCCCAGATCCTGCCAAAACGAAGTTGATGGTGGTGCTGGATCATCTATGCGCTGCGCAATTTCGCCTAAAAAAGGAGAGCCGATGATGGCGGCGAGCAGCCCGAAGCACCAGGTGCCGATGAGGATCCCGCTGAGATAGAGCAACGGAGCCAGAATCCATTCGATAAAGGCAAGCCAGGCCGGCAGACTGCTCACAAACTCGTCCGCCAGAGCGGTTGCCCAACCGAAAACCAGCCACAGCCCGAGGCTGACGATGATAAAACTTAGCCCGACCGGTATCAGCATCAAACGTCGAATATCAGAGCTCAAGCTCAGCCGGATGCCGCGGAAAAAAAATTGGATTCCAATAAAAAAAGCCATGGCGTTAGGTTGCCCAAGTAGCCGGGGTAGCTTGGATTTTAGACCATGAGGTGTCCTAGAGACTATCTTTGCCTGGAATGTATGTTAAGTTTAAGTCCATGCCCAAACTGATTGCGTTGATCAAAAAGCAGCCTCATCTGTCTGCAGCGGCGTTCAAAGCTTACTATGAGAAGAACCACGCACCATTGGTGTCGCGGCTGCTCCCCATGGTACAGCGCTACACGCGCAGTTATTTACCTGCAAGTTCAGCCCTGCCGGGACGCGGTGATGCAGATTTTGATGTGATCACGGAATTATGGTTCGCAACCACACAAGACGTGGATGCGTTTTGGAAGCGCATTCGTTCGCCCGAGGTGATAGCACAAATTCGTGCTGATGAGGCTCATTTTCTGATCACTGAGCGTACGCTGATGTACGAGGTTCAAGAATGTGAGTCCCGACTGTTAGAAAAATAAGATAATCGCCCAGATTGACATAATCGCGGTGATAGCAAATGTCCCTATCGCGCCAGCGGCGCGCAAAGGGTGGCTTTGTGCGTCGGCTTTTAAGCCAATGGGATGCGCGATTCGACTGAAGGTAAGCACTGCCCCAAAGGTGTGTATGGCTGTGGCGCTGAGGCCGTTGGCCTCTAACAGTCCCATCAGTATGAGCGCCAGAGGTACATATTCAACAAAATTTCCATGTCGGCGGCTGGCCACAAGTAGGTCTTTATCTTCGCCTAAGCCAATCGATATACCGGAAGCCCCCCGGCTTTTGCCGACGCCGGCTGACAGTATTATGGAGATGATACCCAGTATTCCAGCATACAAGAGTGTGATCGTAGGCATGACATTAGATCCTCAATTTTTTCAAGGGTTCACCGCCGGCGGCGTATTGTCAAGTGTCGCCGATCATGGGTGCAGTCGAATAAAATTTCATTTGTCGGTGATCTCCCCGTTTCTAGTCTAGCGTCATCCAGTTACACTCATTTGCGTTCAGTTTTAGCCGCGAAAAGAGGGTTACTCCAGCATTATGATCAAAAATTTACGCTTCTATCGGGTGCATAGTGATTGGCCAGAAGATGAGGCGAGTTGCTCGGCGCAACTTGAAAATGCTGCATTTAGGCCCTGCTCGGCTTTTAGTGAGCGAAGCATGGGTTTTGAACCTCCAGTGGACAATGCGGGCGATTTGTTTTGCCGCTATCTTGCGGGTGCAGATTTGCTGCAACTGAGGCTTCAGAGTCGGGTGCTGCCCCTGGCCGCAGTCAAAGAAGCGCTTATCGAGCGCGTTACTTTATTTGTGAACCGAACGGGCCGGGATCCCTCACGCAAAGAAAAACGTGATTTAAAGGAAGAGATCTACGGTGAACTGTTACCCAAAGCGTTGCTTAAATCCGATCGCATTTCTGCGTTTTACCTACGTACGGATAAAATTTTAGCGATCGCGACGCCCAGTGCAACAAACGCCGAGCGATTGTTGGATACGCTGCGGGCAGCGTTGGGCAGCCTGCAGGTGGTCCCGTTGGAGTATAAACAACCGGCGCATACGCTGTTGACAAAAATATTTTTGGGTGATGGACCCAATGAGATGGCTTTGGGTCGCGAGTGTCGGATGAAGGATCTTAGCGCAACCAAGTCAACGGTGAGTTGGATGGACATCGATTTAGCTGAAAAGGCGGTGCGCGCGCATGTGAGCAGTGGTCTAACCATAGATCGTTTGGGTGTTCAGTTCGACGGTATGTTACGTTTTACGATCGACAGTGAGCTGGTTGTAAGGAAGTTGCGCATTGAGGGTATTGATGAGTTGGACGATCTTGACGATGAGGATCCGCTGGCTCGACATGACGCTGAATTCACCTTGCTAATCGGGTTGGTGCGCCGATGGTTGGATGCACTGAAAAAGAGCCTCGGGGGCTACGGCGCCTAGTGGGTGCTCGGCTAAACGCCATCGTTTGATATAACGCGCTTATTCCTCGCTGGAAGACGGTCTGCGTGATTGTCGCCAAAGCCTAAATGCCTCTAGGTAGCGGTTGTTGAGCAAGGCCAACATAACATGTAGATCTTGCAGACTTATTTTTCCCCTGCTGAATAGGGCGATCCCTCGCAGAGGCATATGATTGGCCATTTCCTCAAACATTTTATTCAGCGTTTCATTGTTGCTGTTACCCCCCATGTTTTGTTTGAAGGCTTCAGCAACCTTCTTTTTAAATTTGGCGCCCATCCAAGTTTCGCCGATTTCTACAAGTGCGGAGTTTTCATGAAACGGGCGTGAGGGTTCTTTTGCGGGCACCGGTTTGCCCAGCATCATGGAAAATTGTGTGTCGTCGCAGAATTGTTCGTCAGATGTGAGTAGCGCCTCAAGTCGTGGGCCTTTATTGGCAGCAGCCGCGGAACTGATGCTGTCTTTTGAGATGACTTCTACAGTGAACTGCTGTTTTATATCGCGACTGGAAGTGCCGATCGCAATTTCATAAAGGCCCGCCGGCACAATCCATTGGCCATGACCGACATCGTAAATTTCAAAACTGCTGTTGTTTAGGCACAGGTCGGCATTTTTAGTTGCCCCGGGATCAAGATGCAGTTTGCAGAAATCTTTGAGCTCTTGGGCCGGGCGATACGTTTCACTCTGCGGGGCGCGCACATACATTTGGATCACTTCACTGCCCGAACGATCGCCGGTATTGGTCACTGGGGCGCTGAATTTAAGCGTCTCGCCCGAAGAGAAGGTATCCCTCTCACGGAGCACAGGGCCGACGTTGAACGTGGTATAGCTAAGGCCGTGGCCAAATGGAAAGCGTACGGGTAGTTGTGCGGTGTCAAAGTATCGGTACCCAACATACAGGCCTTCGCGATATTGCACTTGTCGCTGCTGTCCGGGGAAATTCAGGTCACTGGGCGCGTCTGCTTGGTTAAGCTGAAAAGTTTCTGCTAATTTGCCGCCAGGATTGCCGATGCCATAAAGGAGATCGGCCATGGCGCTGCCGCCGGATTGTCCGCCTAGATAACCTTCCATAATGGCGGGTATGCGGTCGGCCCACGGCATCAAGACCGGTGCACCATTGGTCAGGACCACCACGGTATTAGGGTTCGCCTGAGCAACGGCGTCGATCAGTTGATTGTGTTGGTCGGGCAAAGCCATATGGCTTCGATCAAAGCCTTCTGACTCGAAAATATTGGGCAATCCTGCAAAAATTACGGCGATTTTTGCTTGTTTTGCGATGCTGACGGCCTCAGCGATCAAGGTCGTATCAGGCACGCTTGTCTTGGGATCATAGCCTGGTGCGTAAGTAAGGTTCTGACCCAGTGCCTGCAGTGCATCCCAAGCGTTTTCTGTTTGCGTCGGGTTGACTTGAGAACTGCCTGTACCCTGAAAACGCGCGAATTTGGCGAACGCGCCAATGATGGCAACTGGGGTTTGTGGATCAAGCGGTAACAGACTGGATTCATTTTTGAGCAGCACCATACTTTCGATGGCTGCGCGTTTTGCCAACTGATGATGAGCGGTTAAATCAACGTCAGGCTTGTTGGTCTGTATTTTGTTGCCCAATAAATTTAGCGCTACACACCTGGTGACCGCGCGATCCAGCAAAGTCTCGTCAAGTGTGCCCTCTTCAACGGCCTGCTGTACTAATCGGTCGTTAATACCGCCGTTGCCCGGCATCTCTAAATCCAAACCGCTGGTCACACCGGCCACGCGGTTGTTGGCAGCTCCCCAGTCGGTCATTACCAACCCTTCGAACCCCCACTCCTGTCGCAGAACCTTGTTGAGCAACCAATCATGTTCGCTGCAATAGGTATCGTTGACTCGGTTGTAGGCGCACATCACCGTCCAGGGTTGCGCCTCCTTAATTGCAATTTCAAAACCTCTTAAATAGATCTCGCGTAATGTGCGTTCGTCAACGATCGCGTCGATATACATGCGTCCGTGTTCTTGGTTATTCACGGCAAAGTGTTTAATGCTGGTGCCCACGCCTTGTGATTGCACCCCCTTGATCATAGCGCTTGCCAATTTTCCGGTTAGCCATGGGTCTTCAGAGAAATACTCAAAATTACGTCCGCACAGTGGGTGGCGTTTGATGTTGACGCCGGGTCCCAGAAGAACGGTAACTTGCTCTGCCGCACATTCCCGGCCTAAGGCGATCCCGACTGTATGGATCAGTTGAGTATCCCATGAGGCGGCCAGTGCGCTGGCAGTTGGGAAACAGGTCGCGGGCACACTTTTGTTTAAGCCGACATGATCAGCTGACTTATCCTGTTTGCGCAGCCCGTGTGGTCCATCGGTAACCATGACCGGGTTTACCCCCAGACGCGCTACGCCTTCCAGATGCCAGAAGTCGCGCCCAGAGGTGAGGCTAGATTTTTCCGCTAGGGTCATTTGCGCCACCAGAGCTGCGGCTTCGTTGTGTTCAGATTTAATGCTCAAGTGCAGGCCACGATTATGAGGGGAGGCATATTCTAAACACCATTGGCGACTTTGAGCCAGTTTCCAGGGTTTTCAGTTTGTTGTCTCCTGAGGCTAAACTGGCGCTTGATGGTTAAGTTGAGCGAATCGTGGGCACTGAAAACGTTACATTTACCTTGTTGTCTTGTTTGTTTTTTATGGCGCTGGTTGCGGGCTTTGCCTACTTTAAAACACGGGGCGCTGTGGATACTCAGGAGGGCTATTTTCTGGCGGGCCGGGGCCTGAGTGGCACATTTATTGCCGGTTCGCTGTTGCTAACTAACTTGTCCGCTGAGCAACTGATCGGTTTAAATGGCTCCGCCTACGCCTTCAATATGACCGCAATGGCCTGGGAGGTGACGGCGGGATTTGCCATCATTGTGATGGCTTTGGTTTTTTTGCCTCGTTATCTGGGCGGCGCGTTTTCCACGCTGCCACAATTCTTAGAAGACCGCTTCGACAGGGGTGTGCGACGTCTCAGTGCGGTTTTGTTTTTGTTGGGCTACGGACTCATTACCATCCCCTCGATACTGTATTCGGGCTCGCTTGCCGTGCTGCGGTTGTTCGATGTTCCTGGGCTGCTGGGTCTGGAGTATTCGAGCGCGCTGATGGTGACGTTATTTTTGATCGGTGTTGTGGGCGGGATGTATGCCATTTTTGGTGGTCTGCGGGCGGTTGCTATATCCGACACCTTAAATGGTGTTGGCCTGCTGATCATTGGGGCACTGGTCCCCATTTTTGGTCTCATGGCTCTGGGCGAGGGAGATGTAACCGCTGGATTAAACACTGTTTTAACCCAAGATACGCATAAATTGAACGCGATTGGTCAAGCAGAAGATCCGGTGCCGTTTGGCACGTTATTCACAGGTATGATATTGGCCAATTTATTTTATTGGGGCACCAACCAATATGTGATCCAGCGAACCCTCGGGGCGCGCTCTTTAGCGGAAGGACAGAAAGGGGTCCTGTTGGCTGGGTTTTTTAAGTTGCTGGTCCCGTATCTGATGATGTTGCCCGGCGTTATTGCATTTCATCTCTACGCGGGGTCTTTGCAAACGATGGATCTGGCATACCCGGCTTTGGTGGCGGACGTACTGCCGGTATATTTAAGCGGATTTTTCTTGGCAGTTTTATTAGGCGCAGTTTTCAGTTCGTTTAACTCGCTGCTCAATAGCGCTGCGACATTGTTCTGTCTCGATGTGTATCAGCCGTTGGTCAACAGGCCTATCAGTGATGCGCAGATGATTCGGGTCGCCAAGCGGGTCAGTTTGGTGATTGTGTTGTTTTCATTTGCCGCGGCGCCGATGTTGCAATTTGCACCAGAGGGCCTGTGGCACATCATCAGAGTCTTCACTGGATTTTACAATATTCCAATTATCGCTTTAGTTTTGGTGGGTTTGTTTACCAATACAGTGCCACCGATAGCGGCCAAGGTGGTGGTTGTCTTTCATGTGTTGGCTTATGCCTTGCTGCAATTTGTTTGGGAGATAGATATTAACTTCATTCACCTGTATGCCGTGCTTTTTGTAATAGAGGTCTTGATGATGCTGGCTATCGGCTGGAAGTGGCCCAGTGCAGAGGTATGGTGTTTCAGTCGTCCCGCTATGGTGGATCTCACCCCTTGGCGTTACGCGCATGCCGTTGCGGGTTTATTGGTCCTGTTTATTGTGCTGACCTATGTTTTGTTTTCGCCGCTGGGTATCGCCACGAGCGTTTAGCCTGCTTCATCGGCGATTTCAGCGGGGGTGTTTGTTGGAGAGAAGAACCTTAGCAAGTTTTGGTTGATCATAATGTGCGCCGGAAACGAATGACATCGGCATTTAGCACGGCCTCCTGAAGGCTGATACCTGCCTTTCGCTGTTTATTCACAGCGTCCACCAAAACAAGAGAATCGTTAACGATAACACCGCTGAGCGCGCGTATGCCCTGTACCCCATGACCCAGTGGCCCGCGACTGCGCCAATGAGTCCAAAGGGGATAATCAGTATCGCTGGCAACATCACGCTGTAACAGGGTCATATTGGTATTGGATTTTTCGACCTCGGCGCGAATGTTGACGTTGCGGTATCGATCGATGCGGGTGATCTGCTGTGGATTGTTTACCTCTTACAGCGCTAACCTGGGCTACAGCAGGATTATTTCCTTTTGGATACTTTATGGGTCAGCCCGCGAAGCAGAGGCGCAGACAAGACCAGACCGGTCAGGCAGGTTAGTCCGAACGTCAGGGGCCGCTCCCAAAGAAACGACCAACTGTCGTTGTAAATGAGCAGGGCGCGGCCAAGATTTTCCTCGATCATGCCGCCTAGGATAAAACCCAAGATCATGGGAGCCATAGGGAAGTCTAGCAGTCGCAGGACAACGGCTGTTGCGCTGAATACGATCATCAGCTGGATATCAAATTCGTTAAAACTGATTAGATAAACGCCGATTAGAGAGAAAAATAAAACCATTGGCATGAGGATCTGGGTTGGCACATTTAATAGTGTTGCGTAGTAAGGGATTAGCGGTAGGTTGAGCGCAAGAAGTGCAATATTGCCTAGCCACATAGACACAATGACTGACCAGAATAGGGCTGGTTCGTTGATATACAGCATGGGTCCAGGCTGTACGCCATAAGCAATCAATGCGCCCAGTAAAATTGCTGTAGTGCCCGAACCGGGTATACCCAACGTCAACAATGGCACAAATGAACCGGTGGCAGCAGCATTATTGGCCGCTTCCGGTGCCGCGAGGCCACGCAAGGATCCTTGTCCGAACTTTGCGGATTCAGATGGACTGGCCAGGCGTTGTTCGCTGCCGTAGGCGAGAAAACTCGCAATGGTGGCGCCGGCGCCAGGTAGCAGGCCTATTAAAAAACCTAACAGGGATGATCGACCGATGGCGGGAATGATGTGCTTGGCTTCCGCGCGGGAGATTTGCGTCGAGCGTACTTTGTTCGCGATTGGCTTTGCGGTCTGTGTTTGGGGCATGCGCAGTATCGCCAAGAGCGCCTCGGACAGTGCAAACGTGGCCATCACAAGCATGAGAAACGACAGCCCGTCGATCAGATCAACCTTCCCCAGAGTGAATCGCATAACCCCTTGTGCTGGATCGGTGCCAACTGTGGCGAGCATCATACCGACAACTGTCATCAGTAACGCTTTGAGCATGCCGCCCGAGCCGGCAAATGCCGCGACGCAGACAAGCCCCAGAATCATCAGTGCAAAATAATCGCTGGATTGAAAAAGGAGAGAAAATTTTGCGAGTAGTGGTGCCGCGAGGATCAGCATTAATGCGGCGATCATGCCGCCAGCAAAAGAGGAAAGCGCCGCAATGGTGAGTGCTTTGCCGGCTTCACCTCGACGGGCCATCGGATATCCGTCGAAGGAGGTCGCAACGGTTGATGCAACCCCGGGTGCGTTGACCAAGATAGATGAGGTGGACCCTCCGAATATGGCCCCATAGTAGACGGCGGCCATCATAATAATTCCTATGGCCGGCTCTAATGTGGATGCAATGGGTATCATGATGGCTATTGCTGTCATGGGCCCCAAGCCGGGCAACATGCCAATGAAGGTACCGGCAAGACAGCCCAAGAGCAGAAACATCAGCGCGTCAAAAGAAAAGGCGGTGGAGATACCGGCGAGTAACCCTTCAACCATGGGGCATACTTGCGTAGGCTGGTTGCGGCCATGGCGGAAGAAATACGTTAAGCCCTCGATAGGCCAGCAGCCAAAAGCACAGGGTCGTGATGACTGTCACCAAAGCCATAACTCGCCAGCGGCGCTCGCCGAGAAGCAGAAAACTTGCGCCTAGAAATGCGGCTGTGGCGATCAAAAACCCCGCGGGCCGCAGGGCTAAGCCGTAGCACCACATCAATATTAACGTGCCGGCGAAGCGCCCCCAGTTGAGGGTCCGCAGCCCCCCTGAGGAGGGTAGTTGAGACCTGAAGAACAACCAAAGTGCGCCGATGACGCCGACGGCGGTTAAAAAGTGGGGCAAGGTTCTAGCGTTGAAGACATTACCCGATTGACCGGGTAGTAGCCTGATTTCTTGGCTAAGGAGTCCGTAGGCTATAAAGAATAGCAGCAACAGTCCAGCGCCGATTCGATCGTTGGTCCAGCGTTTCATAGTAAGCCCAGCTCGCGCATCAAATTGCCGACTGTGCGCTCTTGTTCTAGCAGCATCTCGCTGAATGCGCGTCCGGGATTAAAAAGATCTACCCAGCCGTTGCGGTCTCTGATCTTTTGCCAAGATTCGGCCTCATAGAGCGCAGCGAGCAAATCTTGGTACTGCCTCTGCATTGTTGGGGGCAGGTTTGGAGTTGCGAAAAAACCGCGCCAATTGACAAATACGGCCTGTTCGGCGCCAGCCTCGGCGCAGGTTGGGATTTGCGGCGCGCCGGCTAGTCGTTGCCTAGCGGTTATACATAATATTCGGACCCAGCCTTGACGAGCCAAATCCGCCACTTCGCCGAAGCCTGACGATAACGCGTTTACCTCACCCGATAGGAGTCCTGCCATGGCTTTCCCGCCTGCATCGTAGGGAATGTATTTAGTTGCGCGAGGATCGCCGCCGAAACCTTTGACGACCATTGCAGCGACAATATGATCGGTGCCACCGGCTACGGAACCGCCTGCGAAAGCGATTTTTCGCGGTTGTTTTTGTTGTGCCGCTAATAAATCTGCGAGGCTGTTAAAGGTTGAGTTGTGAGGCACAGCGATAACCGAGTAGTCGCCGATTACACTGGCAATTGGCGCGAGATCACGAAAGCTTTGTGGAAAGATTTTCTGCAGTGAGCGCACCACGATTGGGGTGGAGTTGATCAGCCAGAGGTTGGGATTTTTTAGTTCAATCGTATGGGCGATCCCTCGGGCTCCGCCGCCGCCGGACATATTTTCGAAGCTGGCCGATTGAATTAAGTTAGATTGGATCAATGCTTGGCCCACCCCACGAGCGGTCCTGTCCCACCCGCCGCCGGCGCCCCCAGGAATCAGAAAATGAATGTGATCTGTGGGCTGGCGCTCTGTGGCTATGGTTGTCCCGGTCTCTTGTTTGGTTTGATTGCCTGTGTCGGCAGAGACGGCGGTTGCAATGATCAGACCCAGGCCTAATGCTAGGGGCCTGATCAAAAGTAGCGGCTTGCGCAGGTAAAGCGTGGCCATGGGCAAGCGAGCCCTGAGATTACTCAAACAACTCCCGCTGCGCACGCCGCACAAAAACCAGTCCGATGACGGCATTAAATAGAATGAAGAAGTTATGTTGTACGAGCCCAAATGCCGACATTTGGGCGGGATATTCTGGGAATAAGATCACCCACATTGATACGGCGACAGCCCTGAAGGGCCCTGGAATCGAGGCGCCGAAGAAGATGACAGGCAAAATGCCGAGCATTTGAAGGTAGCCGATTTCCACGCCGAACAGGGAAAGGGCCTCCGAATAGATGAACACCGCTGCGAGTAATGCGGGTGAGCGTAGCACCAGAATGCGAATATATTGGCCCAGATTAGCTTGTTTGAATGCATGTAGGATCGGTTTCTCTCGGAGTTTAGACGTGGCGAAGATATGCCCGCGGAAGTAAAGATAGGCGAGTGCAAAAATGGCCACGATGGCCATGCCGACATAAGGAAGCCCGCGGAAAACCTCTGGTAGGTTATCCCATTGCAAAGCAAGACCAATATTTGCCCAGGCGCAGAGGTACAGCAGTTCACAGACCATGATGAAGAGCATTGATGATCCAAGTTGCCACCCAGGGACGCCTTCTCGACGATTGAGATAAAGCGCCATAGCGCCTTTGCCGAGTTGTTCGTTGAGAATAGATAAAATATAAGTGCTGGCCCGAACCGGGAGGATATTCGTATAAGCGACTTTGGCGTTGAACCAGTTGATGACGCGCCAGACAATCAAGGAATCAACGGCAAAAAAGAAAAGTGAATAAGGGATCATTAAGGCTAGCCATGCGAGCCAGTTAACGCTCGCAAAGACGCTTGCAAGGTAGGCTGTAACGCTCAATCCCTGTGCCGCAGCCGGCGCCATCATCCGGCTGTAAAGAAAGGCAAAGCACGCCAACGTGATTACCCACGGCAACAGCTTTCCCACAAGACTGGTTTTTTTCTTAGGTGTTGGACTCGTTAATGGCTCAGTATCGCTCAAGATGCTCTCTCCCTTGCCTTAGGCGGCGTTTCGCATGACCCGGGCGATACTAACATTCTCTCTCGCCAATTGTTTTGCTGCGCTGCAGTCAAATGGTGTCTTCCCCGAAGGTATTTAGTGATCGGAGAAAATTGCCTCTAGTGGTTTAGCGCGCCGGGAAGGGTATAGTGCGCCTCGACAAATGAGGTGATGGAAGATGAATGAGAAGGTTTCGGGTCCCGCCAAAGGCGCGTTCGCGCGGCTCCTGCCTCTTTTGTATGGAGACGCCAGTGTGGTGCGTTTTGTTACGCTGGGTCTGGAAGGTGAAATTCGAACCCGCACCGAAGCGCAGGTGGGTGCACGTTTCGAGATTGTCGTTGGAGATTCCACTTTGCTCATACACAGTGCACAGGCGTTTCCTGATGACATGCAAGCGACCCAAGGGTCGGTTTTAGTTTACGTCGCTGACGCGGCGCTAGCCTACCGTCGAGGACTTGCTCTTGGTTTAGTCAGCTTGCAGGCTCCGGGTCTGCCTTCAGAGGATGTGGTGCAATGTGCTTTATCCGATGCACATGGAAATGTTTGGTATTTGGCTTCGGCTTGAGGCTCCATACGGGCACTGTGCGCTAGAGTGAATGGGTCGCGTTAATGGATACGCTGCGCCGCTCTTCAGATCCCGAAAACGGGTAAACAAGGTGAAGTAACGACGCGGGGAAGATGTAAAACATGCCCGCTTTGGGTCGCACCCGAACAGTGGAATTTTGCGTGGTGCCGGCGGACCGGTCTACCCACTCGATATAACCGTCGATGTTGGGTTTGCCTGGCAAGGATTTGTTCTGAAGGGTTTTTGGCACTCGCAAATACATCACGCTTGATAGGGTTGACCGCGAATGGTTGTGAATTGGGTTGTATTCTCCGTTTTGTTGACTAACAAGCCACGCGGCTTCCAGATTGACGTGAACGGGGTTGCTGTAGTTCGGGTCGGCCTGAAAATCAGCAACTGAAGATTTGTAGTTATGGTCTGCGTCACAGTAAGCGCTGCCTAAAACATATTCCGCAAACATCTGGTGGATGTAGTCGAAGACCTTAAATTCGCGCAGCGCAGATAGGGGTATTTCGGGTTCTTCGCTGATCTGCCCGACCAGTTGGTTGCCATACGAAACCCTCTTTGGGCTGGCCAATAGCTGATCGGTGAGTTCAAGCATGTGCTGGAAAATGAACTCGGGCAGCTGGGTTTCAAGAATATTTGGCCCAAATGGTTTGACAATTTGGAAATCGATTTGGTGGTGGTTGAAGGATTGGACCAGTCCAGGTAGGGATGATTTTTCAGGACGTTTCATGTTCAGGCCAAGCTACCGAAGGTTGACGGTACATGGTACATCAGCTCGAAGATTTGGTGTTAGGCGCTAATGTGCCTCTCACTGAACGGCAGAGGCTCGTTGGGAGAGCTTAAGCCACTGATATAAAAAGGTTTACAGTTCTGGAAATATTATTTACCATCGCGCGCTAGGCGGCACGAGCACGCCGAATCATAAAAATAATACGTGAAGTATAAATCATCAAGGGGTGAAGAAATGAAAAAACGTCCTATAGTAGGGGCTGTTCAAGCTGCCTCGCTAGCGCTTTTCGGCGCTGGCGTCAGTGGCCAGGTTCTGGCGGAAGAAGGTATAGAAACTGTTGAAGAGGTTGTTGTCACTGGATCACGTATTCAGCGAGCGGTCTCAGATGCGCCCTCTCCGGTCACCGTTTTAACTTCGGAAGACTTGGAACTGTCTGGTTTCACAAACGTCGCCGATGTTTTGCGTAATACCACTTATAACTCGTTCGGGTCTTTCCGTGAGAGAAGCGGTACCTCCTTCGGTCAAATCGCATTGGTCGACCTTCGTGGCTTAGGCCCAGGCCGAACAGCTGTGTTGATCAACGGTCGCCGTGTACCTGGTAATCCGTTCACCGGCACGTCAGCTGTTGATGTGAACTCAATACCGTTGTCAGCTGTCGAGCGCATTGAAATACTGACCGACTCTGCTTCTGCTGTTTATGGTTCGGATGCGTTGGGTGGTGTCATCAACTTTATTATGAAAGATGACTATGAAGGCGCAGAGATCACTGTTGGGTCCACTCGACCATCAGCGGCCGGTGCGGATTCAGATACGTTGCAATTTTTGTTTGGCGCCAGCGGCGACCGAGGAAAGATTATTGCAAGCTTTGAATGGTTCAAGCGTGATGCCATATTTGACCGTGATCGCAGCTACAGCAAGGCGCAGGTAAATGGCACGTCATTTGGCGATACGGTCGGCGTCTCTGTTGGCGGTAACACAGGTTTCGTACCGGGATTCCCGCAAAATCCGTTCCCAATCGGCGATTGCCCCACAGACACCTATGCAGGTGTTCTCACAGATCCCTTTGGTATACCGGGTGAAGGTTGTGGGTTTGGCTACGCGGATATCTCAGCCCAAACTGGTGCAGTTGAGCGGTACAGCTCTTTCATCGATGCCAGCTACGAAATCAATGAAAATATGACCGTATACTTAGAAAACCGATATTCGCGTATCGAGAGTTTCGGGCGTTATGCCCCTGCTGTTGGCTTTTTCTTTGTAGACGAAGGTCAACGTCTGGCCAATGAGCTGGATCCAATCTTGGTCGGTGATCAAATTGATGCCGCAGACGGAAACGAAAACGGAATGTTGGACCCTGGTGAAGGTTTCTTTGCGTTCCACCGCTTTGTTGGACATGGCCCTCGCGATGACAACACTAACCGCGACGAACTCGACACAGTGCTCGGTATAGAGGGTACGCTGTTTGATGATAACGTCAGTTTTGACGCCTTCATTAGGCACTATTTCTACAGTGCTGATGAATTGGGTGAGACCTACGTTTTGAACAGCGTTATTCGAGATCTGGCTGCCAGCGGTGCTTATGACGTGGTAAATCCATCAGCAGCATCAAATGCCGGTGCGGTCGGGCTCAGCTCAGCCGATGTATTCCGCGACATTAAAACTCAGTACGATCAAGCGGGCTTCTCTTTGACGGGCAGTTTTGGCGAACTTGCTGGTGGCTCCATTGGTTGGGCTGTCGGTGGTGAAACGGCGAAGGAAACCTACCAAGATCTGTACGACAGTTATCGCGAAGCGGGTAATGTAATTGGTACGGCGGGTAACTCTGCGTCTGGAGATCGAAAGCGGTCGGCACTGTTTGCTGAATTTTCACTCCCGGTTCTTGAAAATCTTGAAATCAATGGCGCGGTTCGGTACGACGACTATGACGATTTCGGCAGCAGTACGTCACCGTCAGTTAGTTTGCGATACGAGCCGTTAGACTGGTTAGTGCTTCGCGCTTCATACAATGAGGGTTTCAAGGCACCTGATCTAACCGACCTTTACTCGTCGCAGGCACAAAGCTTTAACGACGTGACGGACTTTCCGCGCTGTAACGCTCAGGGGATCGAACCTGTTGACTGCCCAACGTTCCAAGTGGAAAACTTCAGCGGCGGTAACCCCGACCTGAAGGCCGAGAAAGCTGAGAGCACCAACTTTGGCATCATCGTTAGCCCATTTGAAGGTTTCCGAGGCAGTTTTGACTACTTCACGGTAGACACAACTGATCGTGCTACTGCAATTGGTCTGGGTACGCTTCTGAACTTAGAAGCTTCAGGCGATCTGCCTTCTGGAACCGCGGTTAACCGTGGTCCGACTGAAGGCGGCGTTCCGGGTGCGATCATCTCGATTCAAAACGTGATTGCAAACGCGGCATCTCTGGACATTTCGGGTTATGACATGCGTTTAGAGTATGACACTGAAGTCCCATTTGGACTGATTTATGCGCGTCTGGAGTGGTCACACATTGAAGACTACAAATTCCAAGGTGAGCCCGACGGTGCAACATCAAACTTCATGGGTGAGGGCGGCTATCCTGAAGATCGCATGAACATGAATCTGCGACTTACGCGAGAAAACTGGACCGTGAATTACACGATGAACTATATCGGTGAGCACGGGGACGGTGAGCTGGAGAAGTATGATTCGTACAACAGCCACGACATCACGTTGGAGTTCAGAACACCTTTGGAAGGGCTTGATGTCACCGTGGGTGTCTTGAACTTCACGGATGAAGATCCCACCATAGACTCAATCGGTGGTTATGACGATTCGATCTCAGGTGTTTTGTATGATCTTTCGGGACGCAGAACGTTTGGTCGGTTGAAGTATTCATTCTAACCAAAGCTTGAAAAGCGGAGGAATGCCCGGCGTTTGCCGGGCATTTTTTTATGGCAATAAAAGGTTTATTCAGTACGCCGTTTTACAGTGTTTCCACGGAGGAAAGATTGCTGTCAGCGGAGGTGAGTCGTGTATGCCTAGAGCATGAAAGTGACGCTTTTAAGAAGGCTCAGCCGCCTCAGGGAGAGATCCCCAACGTGTTCGAGAGTCAATTCGATTTTTTGGCATGGACGCCTCAGCCGGTCAAAGATCTCAGGCGATTAATACTCAGCCATCTAACCGCCTTCATTGCGGTGGCGAACGAGAAGACACCTGAGGAAATTCAACAATATCCTTTCAGTTATCACTCTTGGTTTCACATATCCCGCAGTGGTGGATATTTTCGCCCTCACTCACATCCGTTGGCCTCTTGGAGTGCTGTCTTTTGTGCCGACCCCGGGCAATCTGCGGGCAACGGCGCGAGTGATGGCCACCTTGTTTTTTATGACCCACGACATAATGCTTCGATGTTTCTTGACCGGACCAATCGCGAAATGCGTCGCGAGTTTGCGTTTAGTTCAACCAAGTTGAAGTTGAACTATGGCGATTTGGTTATATTTCCGTCTTATATGATGCATTTTGTGGAGCCCTACCAAGGCGAAACCCCCAGGATTACGGTCGCAGCTAACTTTTGGATCAACGAGTTTAATCATGAGCAGAGCAACTGACGCTTGGAGTAATTATTGGGCCTCCGGTAAGACTTCTACTTTTGGGGGGCTCGACGACTTAGCATCCGGACAATCTTTGGTCGAACTCTGGGGTAGCTATCTTGGCCCTATATCGCCGGGGCATGTCTTAGATGTTGGGTGTGGCAATGGATCTCTTGGTCAGATTATTCTGCAACTTGCACAGCAGCAGATCTCACCGATAAAAGTGACTGGTATTGATAGTGCGATATTGCCTCAGCTGGACCACGGCACGGCTGATTTAACGTTAATGGGTGGTACAGCGGTGGAGACACTGCCGTTTGAAGCTGAGACGTTTGAATTAATCGTTAGTCAATTTGGCTTTGAATACGCGGCGATAGACGAGGCGTTGGGTGAGATCTATAGGACTCTCAAACCGTCGGGCAAAGTTTTGGTGATAGGGCACCATCGTTCCTCCTGGGTTTGTCGAGATAGTTTTGATGTCATTCGTCAAATGAAAGAGGCAGAAGATTCAGCGCTGTTGATCAGCGTCGAACGGCTTTTGACTCGATTGAATGAGCTGAAAATAGCGGGTCAATCCCCCGCGCAGGACGAAACTGCGGAGAAACTCAGAGCGCTGGTCAACGGTACGGTGAAAGAGCTCGAGGATAGCGCCAAAAAGCATTCTAACCCCGGTTTTACCATTCAGTTTTTGAATTCCGTGATGACTTTGTTTAAGCAGGGCAAGGGGGATCTAGAGGCGCATCGGGATCACTTAAAAGAAATGTCGCGTTCTTTATTTGAGTATCGAGAACGACTAGACAGCCAGAAAAACGTGGCTAGAGATGATGAAGGCTGGGCTGCGATCAGAGCAAGCTTTGCCGGTAGCGGGTTCCGCGTTACGCGGTATGAGCCGGTGGTGATTAATGGATATCACTTCGGGCACGTGATTGAGGCGTCTAAATAAGGCGATTTAAAGAGCCTAGCTTTCAGGGCCGAACGGGTTTTACTGCGACACTTTTCCCTGACGCAACGACCGTCATGCGGTAGAAGCCCATGGCATTTTTTGTAATTTCAACTTCAGGTTTGAGCAAGTTTGCGCGGTAGTAGGCTCTTTTGCGTTGAATCCAGCGCTGACCATTGGCGAGAATAAATATAGTCTTGCCGCGCCAACCTGAAAATTGTCCTGCAATGGTGCTTCTAATCATGAATGGCTCCGAGGACACCATAGATGCGGGCCAAACGCTGTCTTTTTTTGCTGTCAGCTCCACGTCGACCTTTTGCTCAGTTTGAGGTGTTACGGACAAAGTCGCGAGTCCCTCGGGTGGTGGCGTCGACGTGGCATTGTTGTTGTCGATTGTATGGGCCGAAGCGCAAATGCCAAGTTCGGCCAGCTGTTCATACAGCTGTTCTTTTTGCTCTGGTTTCAGAGCAGGAACGATTTGCTCGACTGCGGATGCGAGCAGAGATTGAGCGTCGGTCGGCTCGCAAGTCTGGGCGCTAGCCTGCATCGCCAAGCCGAGCAAAGCTGCGGTCACCGTCTTCTTCAAAAGGCTTCGCAAGCTCATTTACCGAGAGCTGAAAGAAAGAAGTTACCCAGCTGTTCTAAGCGATTAATCTCCGCTGCTTCTGAAACGAACCCATGGCCTTCGCGGGGTTGGTAAAGCACGGTGACTTTTTGCTTGCCTGCACCCTTCAGCGCTTTTTCCATCAGCTCTGTTTGAATCGGCGGCGCGCGTTGGTCGTCTAGTCCTGCGGTCAATAAAATAGGTATTTTGATGTTTGCGGCAAAATCAGTTGGTGAGCGTGAGGATAGATCCTCTTTATCGTTACCAATGACTCGGTTCAGATAACGCACGCCAGATTTTCTTTCTGGGATATCTCCGGATTCTCGCAGTTCGTTGAGGTCGTAGACGCCGACGTGCCCGGCCGCACATTGATAAAGATCTGGCTCGAAAGCGGCGCCGGCGAGTGCCGCGTAGGCGCCGTAGCTGCCGCCATAAATGCATACTTTTGATGGCTCCGCAATGCCCTTATCGATAGCCCATTTTGTTGCATCGGTGACATCATCCTGCATTTTTCTCCCCCATTCACCATAGCCCGCACGCATGAAATCCAAACCATAGCCTCCGGAGCCGCGGAAGTTTACCTGCATAACATTTAGACCGATGCTGGTCAAAAATTGGATTTCTGCTCGATAGCCCCAAATGTCAAAAGGTCCATGTGGGCCGCCATGGATTAGCATGACGAGTCCTTTGTCTTCTGCAGAGTTTGTGCGGCTGAGATGCCCATGCAAAGGCGTGCCGTCTCGAGCAGGGAACTCGACCGGCTCCATGGTGGTGGTTAGCCCCGTCAGTGCAGCATAACTATTGTCGACCATCTTTACTTTCTTGGAAGGGATGTCGAGCAGGTAATAACGTCTGGGCTCTTGATCGCTTGCTACCTGTACAAGTGCCATACGATCATCGGAGGTAATACTGTTGAAGGAGATGAAGTGGTCTGGAAAAGCGGCAACCATAGAGCGATGAGCATCTTCAATGGCTTGGTTCTCGCCAAAATATACATAACTGGGTTTTGGGTCCGCATAAAGGGCGCGGGTGAATCCGCGGAAACTTGAACCGTAAACACGTAGCAGATCATAAACGGGGTTTGTGTATATGAGCTTCTTGTTTAGAACGCCGTCTCTTACAGAAATAGCATACAGGCTGGTGATAGATGTTTCGGGATTGGGCATAGAGGCCAGAAAATCGCCGTTCTTTAGCTGACCATGAACGCTCACTTCCTCGTCCCATACCTCACCCTCGGAGACCATCTGCCACTTTTTCCCACTTTTTTCGCGGTAGAACATTTGATAATGGTCTACTGCTTTGTCGTTTGAAACACAAAATCGGGCGTGTGCTCGTTGGTCTAATGCAAATCGACAAAATTGCACGGCGGGGCCATAGGATCGTTGGCTGAGTTTGCCGGTATAGACGTTTAACAGTGCGGTCGAAGGCCGTTTACTGCCGCGATCAAAGAGCTCCACAACTACTTTTTTTCGGTCTTGTTCGAAGGTGTCCAGAACAAGGGCGGATATCCGTTTCGTCCGTTTGCCTGCGATAGAACCTGTTTGAGGTCCAGCGTTACCGCCTAATAAAAATTTTTCTTTGGAACCGTCTACGTTAACGGCGTACAGCGCACCTGTGGCAAAAATTAAATTGGTCATGCCGGGTTGGTAGTTGGGCGCCACTAAGACCCGCTCATTGTTCACCCAATAGAGACTCCCAAATCTCCACGAATCGTCAAAGTTGATTTCTTTGGTGATTTTACCTGATTCGGCATTGATGATTCGCAGGCGTTGAATTTCTCCCTTTTCCAAAATAAGCGCAAAATGTTTGCCATCGGGTGAAATCGACATTTCACGAGTGAATGGCCGTGTACCAAAAAGTTTCGCGTTTGCGTTGACTTCAACGCTGCTGGCATGCGCAGGGGTGATGGAAGATGCGAAAGATAGAAGCAAGATAGTGCAGAGCATTTGAATCATGAGGCTGTACGAGTTGTGTTCAGTGGGGAAACGATGATAGTGGGTGTCGGTTGGGTCTGTAAACAGTTGGGCTGGGTGCTGCCGCGGTACCAGTGAACCCGGCTGCTGCCGGTTATTACTCCGTTTAGCATTGCGTCTTGTTAGGGTTTGCGAGAAACTCTCTAGATGGAGGTTCGTTTGTGACATGTGAACGGTTCACCGGTCTTTATGAGACGCTCAAAAAAAGGGGAAATATTTTGGAGATTAAATTGAAATACGCGAAGGCAAGGTCATTGTCGCTGGGGTTGCTGGCAGCTGCTCTGATGCTACCCGGCCTGCAGGTCTGGGCAGCGGACAGCGGCGGGTACTTAGAAGAGGTCATCGTAACTGGTACTAAGAGAACAACCAGTCAGCAAGACACACCGATTGCTGTGTCGACGTTAACAGCAGATGATATGGCCAACACCTTTATTAACGATGTGCGAGCCGTTGCGGAGCTTGCGCCGAATGTTTTGCTAACCAAGCAGCCTGGATTTAACGCGCTCAGTGGCGGAATTCGCGGCACAGGTTCTACCTCTATTCTGGTGATGCAAGATACCAGTGTCGGCATTACGATTGACGACTTTGCCATCAGCTCGGTTCAATCTCAATTTGTTGAATTGTTTGATGTACAACAAGTTGAAGTCTATCGGGGCCCACAAGGTACACTCTTTGGTAAAAATAGCACTGGCGGTGTCATTGCGATTACCAGTAAAAAGCCTGACATTGAGCAATTTAATGGAGACATTGAAGTCACATATGGGCAGTACGATGCATACGGCGGTAATTCTGATATTGCGAAGATTGCAGGTGCTTTTGACCTGCCGCTGATTGAAGGAGAATTAGGTTTTAGGTTTGCCGGTGTGTATGACACGACCGAAGGGTACATGCGTAACGATAAAGATACCGCGACGTTCCCAGATAGTTCACCTTGGTTGGATATTAATGGCGTTGGTGGCGCGCCACTTCCGGCAGACATAGCTGGACCTGCCCGTGGCAATGGTGACTGGCTGGACGGAAAAAGTGTGCTGGCTTGGAAAGCCAAATTGCTCTGGCAGCCGACAGATCAATACGAAGCGTTTTTTACTTGGGAATATTTGCGGGACAACTCTGATTCAGTGGCCAATGTTCACGAGTCGCCGGCTGGAGAGGGCTTTCTTGTGCCGATCTTCGGATTCCCAGCTATCGGTGATGTCCCTGGGCAAAGTCCTTACAGCACCGGTTCCACCTCCACATTCGGCGACAAACATATTGTCGATTCTGATGGCTTTTATTTGACTCAAAAGCTCAGCTTGGAGACGGTTGAACTAAAGCTTATAGCTGGCTGGAGAGAAACGGAGGAGACGCTCGCGAGTAATTATGTTGGAGAGTTTTTCCCATTATTTGATGCGTCTAGGAATCTTGAGCGAGAGCAGTCACAAATTGAATTCCGCGCGGTAACCAACTTCGAAGGTCCCATCAATTTTGTTGCGGGCGCTGCCTATTTTGAAGACGACGTCGCATTTCGGTCAATCGCCGCGCAGGGTTTTTCGGGGTTTTTCCTAGGGCCTAATGCGGAGACTGGAACGCTCTTGGATCCAGACGGTTTCGTGAACTTCGATACGGACTGGATTAATGATCCAGCCGTTAACAATCGTGGTCAACAGCGAAAATCGTGGGCGACCTATTTGGACGGCACTTACGAGATTAATGAAAAGGTGACCTTGACTGGCGGTATCCGCTACACCAAGGATAAAAAGAAGTTTCAAGCACTTTCTGGCGGTGGTGCCCCGTGTAATCAATACACCCGAGCGGTTGACTCTGTTGCCGCTGATCCATCCATGCCTTTTGACGCAGCGACCAACTGTCTAGATATTCAATCAACACGACTGAGCCGAGCTGGCATTACGTTGGACCAGTATAACCCGCGAGAGAATCCGTTACCTGATGAGCAATTTGCGCTCAACTTAGACTTAAAGGAGTCATGGGACGAGATTAGCTGGCGGTTAGTGCTTGACTATGATTTGAATGACGACCAGCTGATCTATGGTTCTGTCGCCACAGGCTATATTTCCGGTGGGTATACTGAAACGTGTTCCACAGCGATAACCTGCGTACCCTATAACGCTGAAACCAATATTAACTACGAACTTGGTTACAAAGCGGAATTTTTGGATCGCACACTGCGGTTTAATACGGCAATTTTCTACTCCGATTTTGATGATATTCAAAGGAATCAAGTAGTTCCCTATACAAACTCCGCGGGCACGCCAGCTCAGGAAACGCTGACTGTCAATGCAGGAAAATCGTCGGTTTATGGCGTTGAAGTAGAAGCAACATGGTTGGTGAACGAGAGATTAACGCTTAAAGGCAGTTTGGGAATTCTTGAGGCAGAATACGATAAGTTTGAGTTTGATCCGCAGCCCAATAACCCGGCGACGGGAATTGTTGACTTCAGTGGTTTGGATATTCCTTTTGCATCTCCGGTGCAGGTTAATCTAGATGCGACCTATGAACTCCCATTAACAGGGGGAAGTTCGCTCACGTTTAACGCGAATGTGAATTATCAGGATGAGGCTGAAACGAGCCCGTTTGATTCGCTTGCATCTGGTGGTGGATCGTTTCTTGCGCCACGCCCGGAAGTGGTTGTCAGGCAGCCCACCAATACCCAGATTGAAGAGCGCACAATGGTCAATGCCAACGTGACATGGCGTGATGCTGAACAGCGTTACTACGTTACCGCGTATGGTCGAAATCTTACGGACAAGACCAAGCGTGTTGGCGCGAACTCGGTGGCATTTTTGTGGAACTTTACGGTTTATGGCCCACCACGAGAATATGGCATTCGGGTTGGGGTTAACTTCAACTAATCTTCGAGCCGCCATTTAAGAGAAAACGGATGCTTGATGCATCCGTTTTTTTTTGCGTATTCTTTTGCCCCTCGCGCAATACATTCCTGAATCAGAACGCCGCACTAAAATTTAGTTAAAAGGATTGACATTATCAATAAAAGGGAATAAATTCCCTATTAAGTTAAGGGAAAATAATCCCTTTTTTGATGAAAACCTTGAGAGTGAGAAAATGAAAACAGTTTATTTAGGGATTTTAACGTTGGCGAGTCTTGCGGCCTGTGGTGGGGGAGGGGGTTCGTCTAGCACCCCCCAACCGGTAGCAGCGGCACCTTCGTCCCCTGCCGCGCCTGTGGGACGCGAAGTTATCAATACCGGGATCATTACCGGATTCAGCAGTGTGTTTGTCAACAATGTCAAATATGAGGTAGAGAGTGACACGGAAGTTGTCGTAGAAGGCAAAGGGTCATTTCTAGGCGATGATAGCCAACTGAAGGTTGGCCAGAAAGTCACCATTCTGGCCAGCGATGTTGATGGCCAGCGGACCGCGACCCGGATTGAGTATGACGACGATCTGAAAGGACCGGTATCAGATCTGAATCCAGACTCTTTGGAATCTGGGTTGGGGACTTTTACTGTCTTGCAACAGACAGTTGTGGTCGACGGCAATACACTTTTTGATAATGATATTGGCGATAACAACGTTGATGGCGATATTGATATTCGGGATCTCGACGTAAACGGGAACGCTTTAGTGGTGGAAGTGAGCGGGCTAGCCATTAGCGAGGGGTTTTTGGCGACTCGAATTGAGCGAGCTGATGAAATAGCCGGCCAAGCGGGTGTTGTCGATGATGAGTATGAAGTTAAAGGTTTTATTGACTCGGTTGCCGATGATGGTAGTGATTTTTCGATAAACGGAGGCGTTTTTATCGTGAGTGCCGGAGCGGGCGGTACTGTGTTTGAGGACGGGCTGGTTGCCGACCAGACCCTTGTTGGACTCTTTGTCGAAGTAAAAGTCGACCAGCTTGGGGACGGATCCTGGGTTGCGGTAAGGGTTAAACTCGAAAATGACTATGATGACCTCGACTATAATGAAAGCATATTTGAAATTGAAGGGGTCATCAGTGCGGTGGATCTCTCGGTCACCCCTAACACCGTAACCATTGGGTCAGTTACTCTGGAAGTGGATGATGCCAGTTCATTGGCAGCGCTAGAGGGAACTCTGATCGAGCTCAAAGGTACCTATGATTCTTTTGGTGTCTTGATCATCACACAGACTCGTATAGAGGCAGAAAATAACGTTCGTGTATATGACCGCGTGGCGCGGGTCGACGCTTCAGAGATTACGACACGTCTAGGTATTGTGGTAACACCCACCGGCAACAGCCGCGTAAAAGATGATGTCAGTGATGATGATCAAAGCGATCACTTAACGCCCGAGCAGTTCTTGCAGCGGGTTCAACCCGGTGATTATTTAGAAGCTCGCGCATATATTGACAACTCCGGTAGCACGCTCTGGACCCGCATCGAGCGTGAGGAAGAAGATGATATGGACTGTCGAGTTCGCGGACCTGTAGAATCCATTGAAGGCGATACGGCGCAGGACTTCACTTTTGTGCTTCAGGGGGTCACAGTTGATGTGAGCCAAATTTTTGCCCAAAGCGATTTTCAGGACGTCAGCGGCCAGGGGCTTGGTCGGCAGGCATTCTTTGATCGGCTCAGTGTAGGTGATGTGGTTCAAGCAACCAGCGACGACGACGGCCTTGGCTGCGAATTGGCTCGGCTAACCGCGCGGGAGGTTGAATTCGAGGCCGATGATGGACTCGTTGGAACAGCGCCGATTCAAGGAGATTCGCCCAATCAAGCCGTAGGTCGAGTGGAGTTGATAGGTTTGCCGAGTATGGTGACGGTCAACACCTTCGAACTGAACGGTCGGACAATTACGGTTGTAGGCAGTACTGAGATTGATGACTCGATTGTTGAGGCAGCCCTAGGTCGTGAGTTTGACGGCGATGATGTGCCTTTTGATCAGTTGCCCGGTGGTCTTACGCTCATCGATTTGCTACCTGAAAACGTACAGATTGAAGTGACCGTTTCTGGTGACGATGTCGCGATCAAGATAGAAGATTTGTAAAGATTAGAAAGGGGCAGGGTCATCGCGCGGCGATGACCCTTTTTTTCTAGAGCAGCCCACATAACTAGGGGTCCAGCGTGACGGAAGAGGTAAACAAACACTTGTTGCGTGCAATCCGGCGAATATTGCGTCCGATCGCGCGTATCCTGCTGCGCAATGGGGTTACCGCGAACGTATTTCAAGAAATGTCGCGAAAAGTGTTTGTTGATGTGGCTTTCGAGGAGTTTTCGATCAGCGGTAAACCGCAGACCTTGGCACGTGTTTCAGTGATTACTGGGTTAAATAGGAAAGAGGTTGCTAGATTGCATAGTCAAGACAGTATTGTTGAAACAGATCCTACCCAGTGGAATCGCGCGGGAACTGTTTTGGCTGGGTGGATGTCGGATCAGCAATTCAGAAGTAATGCAGGATTTCCCGTCGATCTTAGCTTTGCTGAAGGCACCCCGAATTTTTCGCAACTGGTTAAAAAGTACAGCGGTGATATGTATCCGCGTAGCGTCGCAGATGAATTGCTTCGGCTTGGTGCCATTGAAGAGGTCGAGGGACGTTTTCGCTTGGCGCATCGAGGTTACTCACCGGGAGCGGACCCTGCGGCCATGATGGATATCCTTGGTTTAGATGCCAGCGAGTTTATTGAAACAATTGATCACAATATTCAATCAGCAACGAACGAGAAATTGTTGCAAGTGAAAGTGTTAGCAAACAACTTACCTGCGTCACAGCTCGGGGCTTTTAATGATTATTCCAAGCGGGTCTCATTAAGAGCAATGGATGAAATTGTAGAATGGCTCAACGATCATGACGCAGGCCGAGATTTTTCCGGAAAAGATGGTCGTTTTTCTGTTGGTATAGGTATGTTTCAAATTAATCGATCAGTGCGAGCTGAAAATGCCAGTGATGAGGGAGCAGAGTCGTGATTAGAATTGTCTTGGTCTGGATGTTGATATTATTTTTTTCAGCTGGTTGTGGCGGCGGCGGCAGTAATAGCAATTCGACTGAAAGCCCGGTTTCAGGCGGGGGGGCAGGAAGTGGCAGCGGCGGGGGGGCAGGTGACGACACCGGTGGCACTGATGACAGTGATGGCGGTGACGACAATGGCGGCGGCGATGACAACGGTGGTGGAACGGGTGATGGCAACGGTGGGGGGGCAACGGTATTAACTGGCGGCTTAATATCAGGTGGGCTCCGGGTTGGCGTAGACCCGACTGCAACCGGCGTCACGTTGGACGTTGCAGTTGGCGGAACAGGCCTGTTGGCTGGAGATATTCAGGGTTTTGGAAGCGTGATCCTAAATGACGCCACCTCGAATACAGATAATGCGATCTTTTTGATAGAAGGTGCCTCGGGGGCGCAGTCCGATTTGAGACAGGGCCAGCAGGTCTTGATCGTAGAGAATTCATCCTCTGGCGCCGCCGAGGCGGTACTTTATAGAGCAAATGTCAAAGGACCAGTAACGGCTGTTGACGTGTTGGACTTAGCTCTGGGCGAGGTTCGGCTGGTGGTACTTGGTCAAACTGTGATCAGTGATGGTGCTACGACGGTATCGAATGTGAAGCTCGCTAATATCTTGCTGGGAGATGAGCTGGAGGTTAGCGGTGTAGTTGCTGTCAACGGCGATATCGTCGCTTCATTTATTGAGAAAAAGTCAGCGCTTGATGAGTATAAAGTGATTGGAAAAATCAGCCAGGTGACGGCAACGCAATTCACAATGGGTGGTTTGATCGTTGATTATGCGAGCGCTACGCTAAGTGATTTTGATAGCGGCATGGTAGTGGATGGTGATGTATTGGAAGTTAAAGCGCTGCCGTCTGGGTTTACATCCCCAAATCAGCTGGAGGCGATCGAGGTTGAGCAGTTGCCGCTTTTAACGGTTGGATCTGACGTGCAAGTTCGTGTTGAGGGGTTTATCGACCGATTTGATTCGTCTACCGATTTCAGCGTTCAGAGCGCGCCTATCGTGACCGATGGCGGTACAACCTATCAAAATGGCAGTGTCGATTCTTTGGCTCTAGGTGTGAAGGTACAGATAGAGGGTACCGCCGATTCGTCAGGTGGAATTTTGGCGCAGCGGGTGACGATTCAACCAACTAAGACATTGCGTGCTGAGGGAAATATTGAGGCCATTGATCAGGCGCCGCGGCGAATTACCGTATTGGGGTTGAGTTTTTTGCTGAGAGACTTGACCGAACTTGACGACGACAGTAGCGCAGAAAAAGAGCCGTTGGTGTTCGCGGATTTGGCGATCGGCGATGAAGTGGAGGTGCGTGGGTACTTGGATGGGGCGAATGTTGTTGCAACCAGTATTGAGCGCGAAGATTTGGAGGATCGGGCCCGATTACGCGGTTTACTGACTGCTATAGATCTAGAGGCGGCAACATTGGATGTCCAGGGGGTTACGGTTAATGTCCAAGAGGGCTTAACCGAATTTGAAGGAGTTGAGGATAATACTCTGAGCTTCAGCGAATTTTATGCGACGGCTCAAATTGGGCAGGTGATTTCTGTCAAATGGGATCTGTACAGTTCACTTTCCGTTGTGGCCGACCAAATCTCCATTGAAGAAGCGGAAGACGATTGAGCACCGAATGATTGTCAGAGATCAAAATGACAGGCCACTTTGTGGCTTGTCAGTTCGGACGAGGCCGTTTCTCTTAAGCTGGGCTGTTCTGCGACACATTGCGGGCGAGCATGTGCACACCGGGTATGAAAGACACATCCTGTCGGTGGATCGATAGGGCTGGGTACGTCGCCCTGTAACACGTCTTTAGTGCGGCCCCGTCGACTGGGGTCTGGCTCTGGAATCGCCGCAATAAGCGCTCTAGTATAGGGATGTTTGGCGTCCCTATAGATTTCATCGGCGTCCCCAATTTCCATGATATGCCCTAGATACATGATGGCAATGCGATCACTGACATGCTTAACGACGGCTAAATCATGAGCGACAAAAAGATAAGATAACTGCATTTTTTGCTGAAGATTCAGCATTAGATTCAGGATTTGACTCTGGATCGACACATCCAGCGCGGAGACCGGCTCATCGCAGATGATCAGCTTGGGCTCAAGTGCTATAGCGCGAGCGATGCCGATTCGTTGGCGCTGTCCGCCAGAAAATTCAAACGGATACCGGTCGATGGCATTGGCGGGTAGTCCCACCTGATCGAGCAATTCCAGGACCTTACGTCGTCGCGATTCTGGGCTGTCTAGGTTGTGAATTTCGAACGGTTCACCGATTAACGCGCCGACGGTAAGGCGACTGTTGAGACTCTCGCCGGGGTCTTGGAAAATCATTTGTATGTCCCGACGAATCGGTTTCAGTTCGCTGGCGGACAATGTTGAGATATCGTTGCCATCGAAGATGATCTGGCCTTCGGTGGGTTTTAGCAGGCGTACGATGGCTTTACCGAGCGTAGATTTACCACATCCTGATTCGCCCACCAAGCCGAGCGTTTCCCCTGCGTTGACGTGGATAGAAACACCATCCACTGCTTTATTATAGTTTTTGGCGCGCATGAGAATGCCGCCTTTTACCGGGAAATATACCTTTAAGTCGTTAACCTCAAGTAAGGGTGTGTTCATGAAGGGGTCACTTCTTGCCAGCGATGGCAGGCGGTGCGGTGCTCGCCAACTTGGCCATCCAGATTAGGGTAGTGTGTTCGGCATTGGTCGATAGTATGGGAGCAGCGGTTATTGAATCTGCACCCTGGCGGCATGTCCTGAAGCGCAGGCACCATGCCCTCGATGGTCTTGAGTTGTGTTTTTCTCGGTGTATGTAACCGTGGAATCGAGCTCAGCAGGCCCTGTGTATATGGGTGGCGCGGTGCGTTGAACACTTGTTCTACAGTGCCTTGTTCTGCAACTCGTCCTGCGTACATTACCACAACGTCATCGCAGGTTTCCGCGATCACACCGAGATCATGCGTGATCATGATAAAGCTGGTCTGGGATTGGTTTTGCATATCCTGCAGTAATTCTAGAATTTGCGCTTGAATGGTCACGTCCAGAGCGGTGGTCGGCTCATCAGCGATTACCAAAGATGGATTGCAGATAAGCGCCATTGCTATCATTACACGTTGTCGCATACCCCCAGAGAGCTGGTGAGGATATTCGGAAAGAATAATTTCTGGGCTAGGAATCCCCACTTTGTTGAGCATATTGAGGGTGATCGATAGTGCTTCTTTTTCACTAAGATCCTGATGTAACCGCAACGGCTCCATAATTTGGCGGCCGATTTGGTGAACAGGATTGAGTGCCGTCATGGGTTCTTGAAAGATCATGCCGATACGATTGCCTCTTATCCGCTGCAATTCTTCGATTTCTGCCGATGCAAGATCGAGATCCTCGAATAGGATTCGACCGCCGAGGATAGATGCGTTGGGATAGGGCAGCAATTGGATGATGCTCAATGCGGTGACGGTCTTTCCGCAGCCGGATTCGCCGACAATACCCAGCGTCCTGCCAGCCGCGACCTCAAAGCTCACGCCGTCTACAGCACGCACCTGACCGGTCTCTGTCGAAAATGCGGTGACCAATTCCTCTACTCGCAGCAGGGGTGTATTGGTCTCGGGTGTCTGCTTCATGATCAGTCCTGCTTGTATTGCTCATAGACCGCATCAACACTTTCGAACGTTTCATTGCGCTTGCGTGCATTGCGCGTTTCAGTTTCAACGGTTTGGTCTATCCATAAGAGATGGTACTCAAGGGCGCTGCGCGCAAGCTTCACATTAAAGTCGTCGGGCCATCGCACCCATCGCCAGTAGCCTGTTCGTAAGAAGGGCATCACAAATCCGGGCACAAAAGAGGCGTCCTCATGCAGAATGTCTTCCATGGCAAATGCCAATTCTTTCATCTTCGTAACCTCTTCTGCCGCGCGATATGCTTCGATCAAGGTATCGAGTTCTGCGATGGCCAGCGACTGTAGATTATTTGTTTGGGGCTTGAGCTGGCGAGCCGGGTTGGGTTGGCCGTCCGCAAGCCAAGGTTGATCGTAAGCGTTTACGGAGTGATATGTCTCCCAGTAGCGAGGGTACATCTCCGAGGCCACGCCAAACGCAGAGAATGCAATATCATGCTGTTTTTCTTGGATCTTTTTCCATGCGGCGGTTCCGTCTAATACCTCTAAGCGAAGTTCAAGTCCGGCTTGTAATGCCTCTTCACGCAGAATGGTCAGCGTGTCTTTTAGTGTCTCGTAACCGGTGGTCAAGGTGAGACTTAGCCGGTCACCCTGACTGTTGGTCAAGATGCCGTCAGGTCCTCGCTCGGTATATCCCGCTTTTGCAAACGCTCCTAGCGCCGCCTGGAGATCAAATGGTCGGGCTGTCAAAGTGGGGTGAGTGAACTCGCCGTAGCCGTCGGCAGTAGTGTTCATGCGGCTATAATCGCCGCGAAAGTATTCGTCGATGACTTTTTTGAAGTTGACTGCGTAGTTGATGCCAATTCGCACGTTTTGATCGTTAAGCATTGGTCTGGCGGTGTTCATCCACAGTCCGTAAGACGGTCGGGGAATATCGTTGTAAAAAACAGCTCGGTGAATCCACCCGGACTCGACTAATGGGTCGTCAGCGGGTAATTTTTCGTAGTAAAAGTCTGGCAAGACAATATTAGCCAAGCTTAACTCGCCCTTTTTGAACGCTTCAAAAGATTTGGCGCTGTCGCGGATGACCGACAGATGAATGCGGTCAGGGTTAAAACGGTTGCGCCAGAATTTTAGGTCTTTAGCCCACCATTGCTTGTTGCGAGTTAGGGTCACGGATCGACCTTTTTTTAGGTTTTCTTCTGTGATGACATAAGGCCCTGTGGTGGGCACAAATTTCCATTGGTAGCGTTCAACATAGTCTTCTGCGAATTCGTAGAAAAAGTGTAACGGCATGGGCTCTAATTCAAGTGTCTTGGATAGAATGTTGGGTTTATTTTCGGGCAGGGTTAGGCTGAAGGTGTGGTCGTCGAATTTGGTGATACGAGTGAAATTACGCTGAAAGTAATTGTTGTACCATGGGGCTTGAATGAATGGTTGTTGCCATAAATAAAAGCTGAACATCATGTCGTCGACTGTCACGGGCACGCCATCGCTGAACCGAGCCGCAGGATTTATTCGAACATAAACGGTCGGCTCGTTTGGGTCTAGGGCCCAAGATTCCGCGAGCCCCGGGAAATAGCGGAAATTTCCATTAGCGTCGATACTTGTATCGTTGGGATGTCGCTGCGCTAATCCCATGCGGGTATCGTCGAGAATCCAAGGTCTGAATGAGCCGTTGGCATCAGGACCATATAGCCGCAAGGTTCTTGGAAAGTCACTCAGTGCAAGGTATAGCGTGCCACCTTTGGTTGCATCGGGGCTACCAAGGTCGGGTAAATCGTTGCCATTTTCCCAGATTAATGTATCGGGTAATTCAGCAGGCGTTTTAAATTGAAAGAATTTCTCGAAATCGCCACGGGCAATCTTTTCATCTATGTCGGCCTGAGAAATGTCCCCTCGTTCGAGGCCTTCAACAATTTCCGGTGGAAGAGAATATTTGCTGTCGAAATGATTTTGCATATGTTGAAGCATGGTTGCTTTGCGCACTTCATAGTTTTCGTCTTGTTGTGCAACGGTTTCTTCAGGCTCGGAGCCGCAAGCAAAAAGATTGAGCGAAAAAAATGCCAAGAGGCAGGTAATAAGGCGATGGTTAACAGACGCCGAGGCAGCAACAACTCGCATGATGTTTCCTTATCGATAGCGCGTAAATTTTCTGGGATCGAAGGCTTCACGTACAGCCTCTCCAATGAAGGTGACCACAGCCAAAATGAAGACTAAGGCCGCAAATGCGGAAGATACAATCCACGGCGCGGTGGTTAGATTGGCGGTGCCCTGTTTAAGTAATTCCCCGATGCTTGGTGTGGGTGGCGGCAGCCCCCAGCCAAGGAAGTCCAGTGCGGTGATTGCAGTAATGGCGCTGACGACGGTGAATGGGACAAAGGTGATCATTGTGGCGATGGTGTTCGGCATAATATGTTTGAAAATGACCCGACTTGTACTTGCGCCAAGGACCAATGCGGCCGCGGTATAGTCCCGTGATTTTTCTTTGTAAGTCTCTGTGCGCATGTAGTAGGTGAGCCCGGTCCAACTGAATAGCACCATAATGAATAACAAGATAGTGATCCGTGTGCTGACCTCAAAAGATGCGGGGATTATTGAAAATACGATGATCACCATGTAGAGGAATGGGATATTTGACCAAATTTCGATGATCCGCTGAAACAACAGGTCAAATATGCCCCCGAAATACCCCATTGCGCAGCCAATGGTGACGCCAATTAAGTAGGTGAGCGCGGTGAAAGCCAGAGCAAAAAATATCGCTGTTCTGAATCCGTAAATCAAGCGCGACAATACATCACGTCCGGTGGTGTCGGTGCCTAGAAAGTGTTTTCGCGAGAAGTCCGGTGCTTGCGTTTTAAGAATGCCGTCAAGCGCATCATTGGTATTAGGTCCCCAAGGAATGAGCGGCATGATTACGGTGTTTTCGGTGTCTTCGAAAAATGCCTGTAGCGCGCGATAATCCACCGGCACGACGGCGTCGATCCCGGTTAACCCATAGGTAGACCCGACTTCCACATCAGCGTAAGTCGGAAAATGCCACTGGCCCTGATAGCTGATGAATATTGCTCGGTCGTTGATAAGCAGTTCTGCAAACAAGGAGCCCACGGTGAGACAGATCAGTAACACCGCAGAATAATATCCACGCCGAATTTCGCGAAACCGTTTGAGTTTTTTAATGGTGAGCGGATTGAATTTGAACACGTTACTGAAACCGAACTCTTGGGTCGATGGCGGCCACCAAAAGGTCAGACAAAATATTGCCAATCAGCAGTAACAGGCTGGCGATAAATACAATACCCATGACCACAGGATAGTCTCGGTCAAATATGCTGGTGAGTCCTAAGAGGCCGAAGCCGTCGATATCAAAGATGGTCTCAATCAGGAAAGACCCGCCCACGATTAGGGTGATATTTTGACCGAAGGTTGTGGCAATAGGGATCAGTGAGTTACGAAGTGCATGTCCAGTGACCGCTTTTTTGAAGGGCACGCCTTTTGCGACTGCCGTGCGCACATAGTCGGCGGCAAGATTATCCATGAGGTTGTTTTTCATAAGCATGGTGGTTACAGCAAAACTGCCTATGAGATAGCAAATCAGAGGCAGCGTGGCATGATGTAGGATATCCAAGACCTTGTCGGCGGGTGATAATTCATCATAGTTAAAACTGGTAAATCCACCCATTGGAAAGAGATCTTGCTCGACTGAGAAAAACAGCAGTAACAGTGCGCCAAGCACATATCCGGGTACGGCATAACCGGCAAAAACCAGCACGGATGAAATGTTGTCCATTGCGCTGCGATGGCCAATTGCCTTTACGATACCCAGTGGGATACAGACGAGGTAAGTGATCACCAAACTGACCAGTCCATAAAATAAAGAAATCGGAAAACGTTGACTGATTACGTCCCAGACCGGTTCGTTATACCGGTAGCTCATGCCAAGGTCACCTTGCACTACTTTGCCAACCCAAAGCACATAGCTTTGGTACCAAGGCTTGTCCAGTCCGTAATATTCTTTTAGTTGCGCAAGCTGCGCTGCAGATAAGGCCATGCCTTGGCCTGAACTGCGGCTAGTGCTTGTGCTCATGCTGGCCTGCTGCGCTTCCATCATGGCGCGTTCCATTGGTCCGCCCGGAACAAATCGGGTGACCAGGAAAACTAACAGCGTGATGCCGATCAACGTTGGAATGATGAGCAAAGAGCGCCGAATGAAGTAGTCGCGCATGCGGATTTTACTGGCTTATCGTAGAAGGTTTAAAAATTCGGTCCGGGTAGAGGGGTCGTCTCTGAACGCGCCAAGCATGGCTGACGTCTTCATTTTTGAGTTTTGTTTTTCGACCCCGCGCATCATCATACACATATGCTTTGCCTCGACGATGACGCCAACATCGTTAGCATTGGTAACCTCTTTCACCGCGTTGGCGATTTGATAAGTGAGCTCTTCTTGAATTTGGAGCCGGCGCGCGAACATGTCGACGATGCGAGCGATTTTCGATAAACCCAATACCTTGCCATCGGGAATGTATCCCACGTGGGCGCGGCCAATAAACGGTAACAAATGGTGCTCGCACATAGAGTACAGCTCAATGTCTTGGACGATGATCATTTCTCTGTTTTCTGCTGGAAACAAAGCGTTATTGACAACGTCTTCCAAGGTTTCATCGTTTCCCTTAGTGAGAAACGCCATCGCTTTAGCCGCCCGTTGCGGGGTGTCAACAACCCCGGGGCGAGTGGCGTCATCTAGTTCATCCACAATGGTGGCGTAGGCGTTGATTAATCTCTCAATATTCGGCATGTGATTCCTGATGATGCAACGTTTATCCAGCGGACCCTGCTATGCAGTGAGGGTGGAGATCCGTCATTGTAAAGGTTTTTGGTGTTAAGTTAATGCTGCATGTGTTGTCGGTAAAAAATAACTTTATGATTTAGGTGCGTTTTAAGGCAAGCAGTCAAACTGGGTCGGGGGTGGCACTTTGCAGGCAAATGGGAACAGCGTATTCAGTCCGGATAAGCCAGCCGAAGGGTATCTAATGCGTCGCCAACCTGAAGCGACCAGAACCAAATGGCGCCGATAACCACTGCGGCGCCAAAGACTAGAGCAAGAGTTTCCAGCTGTTTTTTTTTGTCCATGATTAAGCGCCTCATTGGTTAAGATAGAACGTTGGTTTACAGCTAGGCATTTGAGTTAAAACGGTGGTGTTTCACGAAAAACCGATCCACCGTCCCGATGCCGCCACGCTGAACCAGATGATCAGTGAACTTAGGGCAACCGACTTCAACGCCCAAGGGTTGACACTGCTGTGGGCAAAACCTAGCAAAGGCCGCCGTATGGCGTAAACAAAAAATACGCCGAGCGCCAAACCGGACATTTTCGACCAAAACATGGCGTTGTAGTAGAGTTTTAAAGCGACCGCCGAACTCATGAAAATTCCGCTGATTAGCATCACACATAACGCTGCATCGAACCACTTTTGTGTGTCCTTGCAAATACGCTCTGATGAGATATCCGTTAATATCAGGCCCAGCAGGCGCAAATCGCAGACCAAAATCATACCGCCAAGAAGAGCCATTGCGAGCAAGTGGAACATCTGCACAACGGCGAATATGCCCCCATAGGCTTTGGAAATGTTAGCCAGTGCAGATTGGTCTAATGCTTCAAATAAAAATAAGACGTCCATACTGTTTCCCTTTATTGGGCTTGAGCTAATTCGTCGACACAGCCAGCAGCCCAATACATGATATTGGGTAATGTTTTGTGACAATCGTACCAGTCGTATGCAATTGCGCGGCCGGTCATCACAACACCGGCCCAGAATGCCAGAGACAGGGTGGCTGCCAGGCGCACGGATTTTGGCGGCCGTTGCTGTTGAGCCCAAGTTGAACTCGCGCTTTTCATTTTATGTCTGAACAATAGGGCGTTGATCCCAGCGGCTATAAGTAAAACGACCTTGATGCGGAACCAGATACTTTGAGTGGTGCGCACGGGTATGGCGAAATACAAAATGAAGCCGGTAATGAACATGACCGCAAAGCCAATCAGCAATGGGCGATCTAAACGCTCAGCGAGTGTATTTGCGGGAATAGTTTTGAAAGCAACGCCAAGCAAACGTAAGTCAATGACAAACAGCATGCCTAGAAAGACCATGAGGGCCAGAACGTGAGTGGATTCGATCCAAGCGTACATGTAGTAAGACTCATGGAGTTGGGTGCTCCAGCTTTGACTATCCAGCCAGCGGGCTAGATTTAGTAAAGACTCGTTCATGTCTCAAGGGCTCCGCCTACGTGTCTTGAACAGTATACGCGCTGGTGAGATGGTTTAGAAACAAAGTCCGACCCTCGGCGCAGGCAGGCTAGCCAGAATACCAGCTGCCATCTGAATTTGGCTGCATGATGAGATAACTCCACCAGAAAAAAACGCCGGGCTCGTGCTGGTGTGGCGCAGTGCAGTTGTATTTATTACGACCCGCATGCAAGGGCGCTTGGGGTCGGATGGTTATGAATTGCGCCTGTTCGGGCGCTTGCATTTCCATCAGGCCTTGCTGACTTGCGTAACATCTGAGTTGATTCATGGCAAACGCGTCAGGTTCAATATTGAGGGTGACCCATGTCTTATGGTCACGCAGTTGGTCGATTGGACCGCGGGGCTCTGCATCGATGTAAAGGGGTCTTGCGTTCAGCCGCGTTGCCAGATGGGAGAGACTTGTGTAAGGCCCACCCAGCGGAAACCGTGGCAATGCGCTGAAATCAGAGCCGGCTCCGACGGCACCAGAATGCTGACCAAAACCAATCAGTCCAAGATCAGTAACCCACTGACTGATCGTTTGGGTATATTCACCGTAGGGATAGGCAAATAGCGTGGGTACTTGTCCTGTTTCGGCCTCAATACGTTGCTGTGCCGTGCGAATGTCTAAAATAATCCTAGCTTGCCATTGCGTTTGGGTTTCGTTGGGCGTTGGGCGCACCAGATGGCTATGGCTGTGGCTATGATTGCCGATGGTCACGCCGGCCTGCGCCAGTTGGCCCAACTGCTCCCAAGTCATATACGCCTGCAGTTTTGAATCTATCGCGTGGGTGTTAACAAATACAGTGTAGGGCCAGCGGCGTTGAGTTAATTCAGGATGCACCTGGTTAAACACCGAGGCGTAGGCATCGTCGAATGTAAGCGCTACCGTATTTTCCGGTACTGCCAGCCCCTGTTGTAAATGGCGAACCATTTTATCCAATGGCCATACGTTGAAGTCGTTTTGCGCTAGGTAGTCTAGGTGGGCGGCAAAATGTGTAGGGCTTATAGATGTGCTGGCAGGCGTCTCTGCGGAGACGTGATGATAGGCCAAGATAACACCATGGTCTGCAGAGCGCGGTGATTCTTCGGCGTTCGCATAGTGGGTGAGAATGAGCGCAATTAATAAAATAATCTTGAGGTACATTGCAGCGAAACGTTGAATTATTCGAGCTTGTTAAAGCGAATCAGAGATTGAATTTCGGCAATATATTCGTCACCTCGCTCCGAATAGGCCTGCAGTCCTCCAGCTAAGGCGATTCCCGAAAGAGGGACCTCAGCCGCGCGCATGGTTGCGCGCTGCTCCCGCAGCAATTGATAACTTCTGTGGGTGTTTATGTTGTGCAAATAGGCGTCTACAGCTGCTTGCACGGATACAAACTTTGCCACTTCGTGAGTCCGCCCCGGCGCGCGGCCTTTTGGCGTGAAGCCACACCCTTTTTTGAAACATTGTTGACCGAAGAGATTGTTGCCCTGCCGGGCGAAACGTGAGGAGCCCCAACCCGATTCTTTGGCTGCCTGAGCAAGGATGAGCGCCGGCGGTAGGGTGTCCACTCGAGGCCCCAGCTGCGTGACTAGGGCAGCATAATCCGGTGGATTTGCCACTGTAACGTCATAATCATTGGCGAGTTTTTTTAGGAATTGCTGATCGGACCAAGTTAATGTCTCTTTGGGGATTTTTCTTGAAATCAGCTGCAGGTGTCTTCGTTCTTCGGTAATTGTTTTGTTAGCAATGTCGATGCGAGGCATTAAAAAATCAAAAAAAGCCTGCTTTTTAGCCTTAACCTCTAACAGCGAAAAGTCGGGCAGCGGCGTTTTTTGCAAAGAAATGACGTAGGTTATGACAACCACGAGAATTGCCATAGACAATAGCGTAACGGTCAATTGACTGCGCGTGGTATCGCGCGTTGGGCGTTTGTTATCGTTGGGGGTCGAAGTGTTCATAATTAATCATAACCGCTTTGGCGGGTAATGCCCTCTAGGTTAAACAAATAAAACCGTGGCTTAGGGCGAGCTCGCCCTTCGCATTAGAGACTTGGAAATGCACTGTATTGCCCGTTTTTTTAGCCTCCACAGTGATGGTTGAGGGCATCAATACCATGGCGGAAAAACGGCCGCCGATTCGTGTAATACATTGCGGATCGCCGTGTGCATAATGATTGATCAATTGGCTAACGGCCATGGCCATGGTGGCCGTGCCGTGGAGAATGATGTCTGGTAGACCGGCTGCAAGTGCAGTGGCTCGATCAGTGTGGATCGGGTTCCAAATTTGCGCGCACTCGGAATAGATATGTGCGGCTCCTTGTGCCACCTCAAGATTAAATCGGTCAGTTAGCCCCTGCAGATCGCCAGGTGGTGGTTTGGGTGTGGGTGTTTGGCTCGCGGTATTGCCGCTGACCTGGACATCGCGATAAATACTCAGCTGATAGGTGCGTGCAACGAGTTTGCCGGTGGCTGCATTGCGTGTATCTAACTCAAGCGTGTAAGCGGCACCTGGCTTGATGGCGCGCACGCCGATCACAGTGGCCGTAGTTGTGAGGGTATCACCTGCGCGAATGGGCTGGAAAATATGCAGGTCATGGGCGGCATGCACCCCTCGTCGTGTTTCCTGTGGCGTTAACGTTTGGTTCTGCGCAAGGTTGCGGGTATCTAGTATAACCGGCCACTCCAAACAAACGGGAAACAGCGGATGGGCGATCACCGCATGTGCTGAGGTATCCATGTATAAAGGGTTGAAGTCGCTCAGTCCGGCGGCGTATGCCATGACGGAACGTGCATCGACGGTATGCAGTTTTGGTGATGTTTTGGTGCCAACTAAAGTGGTGCTGAGGGGCATATTTTCCTTTGAGCTGTAGTTAAGCGTATTACCTAAAATAAAAGCGCGTAGACATCCTTGAAATGGTTCGCGTAAACAATGGTCAGCCCTTTTTTGATGGACTCAGGAACATCATCTACATCACCCTCGTTTGCAGCGGGTAATATAACCCGCTTGATTTTCTGCCGCTTGGCGGCGATAAGTTTTTCGCGTATGCCGCCGACAGGATAGACCAATCCGGTCAGGGTAAGTTCGCCAGTCATCGCGAAACCTGCTTTTGGTGCCGTATTCAGGGCCAGTGAAGTCAAGGCCACGGCCATGGTGACTCCTGCGCTGGGGCCATCTTTTGGCGTGGCGCCGGCGGGCACGTGCAGATGAGTTTGAGTTTGCGTGAAAAATGTGTCGTCGAAGTTAAAGGCTTTAGCGCTTGCCGTAATAAAGCTGTAGGCAATATGCGCAGACTCCTGCATGACATCACCTAATTGGCCGGTCAGTTTTAGCCCAGGGCCTTTGTGGCGGGTGGTGGCTGCCTCGATGGGTAAAGTTGCGCCGCCCAGGGCGGTCCAAGCCAGACCGGTGACAACCCCGATGCCACTTTGTAATTGTTCTTTTGCATAATCAGGTTTCCCAAGATATGACTCAACATCACCTTTTTTGACGTGAATAGGCGCCGGCGTGTCCCCGAGCAATTTCACAACGGACTTACGTACTAGGCTGGCCAGCGCTTTATCTAGGCGGCGAACGCCAGCTTCGCGTGAATAACCTTCGATTACAGCCCGCAGGGCAGCTCGGTCGACCTTCAGATCACGGCGTTTTAACCCTGCGCGCTTGATTTGTCGGGGAAGCAGGTGTTTTTGTGCAATAGCGAGCTTTTCGTTGTCTAGGTAGCCGCCGAGTCGAATGATCTCCATGCGGTCTAGTAGTGGCCCAGGAATAGTATCCAGTTGATTGGCGGTGCAGACAAAGAGCACTTTTGACAGATCGAAATCGATATCGAGGTAGTGATCTCGGAATTTGCTGTTTTGCTCGGGGTCTAATACTTCAAGTAATGCGCTTGCAGGGTCGCCTTGATAGGAGGCACCGATTTTGTCGATTTCGTCAAGCATGACCACTGGGTTGGCGACGCCGGTATCTTTAAGCGCCTGAATTAATTTGCCTGGCATGGCACCGACATAGGTGCGGCGGTGCCCTTTTATTTCCGCTTCGTCGCGCATTCCTCCGACAGAAAATCGAAAGAACTGACGTCCCAAAGCATCAGCTATGCTGCGCCCTAGGGAGGTTTTACCCACCCCAGGGGGGCCGACAAAACAGACGATTGAGCCGGCAACATCACCTTTCATAATGCCCAGAGCGAGGAATTCCACGATGCGTTGTTTAATGTCCTCCAAACCCTCGTGATTGCTGTTAAGCATTTTAGTGGCACCCGCCAAGTCGGTGGTGTCGGTGCTGACAATGCCCCACGGTAAACAAGTCAGCCAATCTAGGTAAGTGCGGGTCACGCCATATTCTGGCGAGCCCGGTTCGAGCATCTCCAATTTGCTTAACTCTTCAGTAACTTTGGCTGCAGCTTTTTCTGGTAATGTCAGGTTCGCGATGCGCGTCTTAAACTGCTCGGACTCGAGGGTTTTATCATCTTTGGAAATACCTAGTTCACTTTGTATATATTTGAGTTGCTGGCGCAGCACCGCATCGCGTTGGTAGCCTTGAATTTCTTTTTCAACGTGCTCGCGGATTTCCATTTGAGCCGCAGCAATTTCTACCTCCCTGCGCAACAATTTAACCACCAGCTCCATGCGTGGTTGTAGTGTGGTGCGAGACAGGACTTCCTGCAGATCCTCTTTGCTGGCGGTAGTTAGACTTGCTGCAAAGTCAGCCAACACGGAGGCTTCATTTGGGTTGGAGCGCGCCAAAAAGACTTTTAATTCTTCGCCGAATAGAGGGTTTAGAGGGATAAGTTCTTTGATGGTATTGATGATTGCCACAGCATAGGCAGTCTCGTCATTGCTTTGATTGCCCTGGTCCTGCGGGAAATAACGCACGCTGGCGGTCAGGGGTGGGCTGGTGTTGAGCCACTTGCCGATTTTGAACCGCTGCAGGCCTTCTAATAAAACTTGTAGCTGATCACCTTCTCGATGCACTCGGTGTACTTTACATAGACACCCAACCTCATACAGATCTGTGGATTTGGGTGTTTCTTTGACGTCATGTTTAGTTGCAATGAGACCGACGACGTCTTGATCACGCGCCTGAATTGCTTCCAACGTGGGTAACCAGATGTCTGCTGACATCGTCAGCGGAATGGCTTGCCCGGGAAAAAAGGGTCGATGCTCTTGGGGAATAATATGGATGAGCGCAGGCATGGCCTGATTGGGCAAGATAATTTGCCCGTTTGAGGCGTTTGCACCGGCGCGGTCCCCACTGTGTTCTATGATGCTCATTGGTATGCTCCTAGCGTCAATTTGAACGTTATTGGGGTGCTCAGGGCATAATCCAAGTGTTGGTTTTGTGTTAGCGCACGGGTAAGGCTGCGAGGCTATTTTTGAGTTGGGCCAGCGCGGCTCGATTGGCTTGTTTGATTTGATCCATGCTGGGTGGTTGGTCGCTGATGTCTCCGAGCTCTGAAAGTACAACATGGACTTCATCGTGGCCACTGACCTGTTTCATCAGGTTTAACCAACGTTGCACGTTAGGGAAAGGTGAGAAGTCATAGATATGAGTGAACTCTGGCTGGAGTTGGCCTATTTCTACGTAAGCCGCAAAGTCGGCCAAGGAGAGATTTTGGCCGGTAAGGTAGGGATGCCTCTTCAGCCAGCCTGATTCGAAGGCATTCAGGGCGTTATGGAGCGTGGCTTGTGCTGCCCGTTGCGCAGCTTCTGGGATGTCCAGGTCTTTACGTATTTTTGGGGCCACCAGTCCGACAGAGGCCTCGCGAATGTTGCGATGATGATAATTTAAATAGGCATCGATGCGTGCGCGAGCTTGATAGTCGGCTGGATACAGGTCGGTCCATCCGTGTTTGTTGGCGAGGTAACATAGAATCGCATGTGCTTCGCCAAGCACAAAGTCACCCTCAGACTCCTCCAGGGTGGGAATTGTGCCGGCAGGATTTTTTTCCAAGAATAGTGGGTGGCGGCTACCGCTGCTCCCTTTGGAGCCCGGGTTAATCAGTACCATCTCGAACGGGACTTGTTTGTGTAGCAATAGCCACATCACAGCTCGCACGGGCTGTGAAAAAGGCACGCCATACAGAATATAGGGGGGTGAGGTGGTGCTCATGGTGAATTTTGCCTTGATGCGTTTGTATGAGTTGGCGGTAAACTAAAGTCAGGCGACGATTGAGCCGCCGTCACAGGTAATAATATCTCCAACCGTGAACCCGCAGGCTCTTGAACTGAGGAAAATAGCAAGACCTGCGATATCTTCAGCCGTGCCGACCCGGCCTCTGGGATTGCCGCGTCCCACGGCCTCCCAATCTGTTGTATCTGTATCTCCGCCACCACCAACGCCGGTGCTAAGCATATAGGTGGGAAAAGGTCCGGGTGCAATGCCATTGACGATGATGTTGCGTTTGATCAGATGGGCGGCTAAAACGCGCGTGAGATGATGAATGGCCGCTTTAGATGGCCCATACGAGAAGTTATCAAATACAGGGGTCTGGATACCGTCAACCGAGCCAACGTTGACAATATGAGTCGGGGTCTCAAAGCTGGCCTTCTTTTCGAGCAAAGGCAGCAGCTTTTGCACAAGAAAAAATGGTCCCTTAACGTTGGTGTTCATGACTTTGTCCCAGCCGGTTTCAGGAAAGGTCTCAAGGGGCGCGCCCCATGCAACCCCGGCGTTGTTGATCAAAACGTCCAGATGATTTTCCTGTGTGTTTAATTGAGCGCAGAAGTCGTCGATACCTGAAAGCGTAGATAAGTCTGCGGGGATGGAAATACATTCACTGTTGTAGGTCCGCGCAAGGCGCTTCGCGGTAGCATCACAGACCGCGGCCTTGCGAGAACTGATATAAACCTTTGCGCCGTTAGCGAGAAAGCCGGCGGCAATCATTTCGCCGATGCCTCTGGATCCACCGGTGACCACTACGGTTTTACCGGTAACAGAAAATAAGTTGTTCAAGGCGTTTTTCCGAATGTCTTAGGGTGGAAATAGCGTACCTTTTTCCTGCACTTCTGCAATGGCATTGCGTAAAAATTCAACCGGTGGTTCGCGTTTTCACTTGCAGCTTAAAAGGCCAACCAATCTGCAGGGATGCACACCGCATCTGCCGCCTTTTGTAAGATCTGGGTTCCCCATGAAGTGCTGTTGACGGCCTGCTTGATGACATAGGCATGTACCTGTTGTGATTCTTCTGCAGTCAATACGTCAGCAAAAGATGCCATGCCACGGCCTTCCAAGATGCCGTCCAGAACAATTGCACGCCAATTGCTGTGCACATCAGCGCTGGATGTGCGTAAATCGGGGATGACGCCGGATCCTGCAGCGGCTAATCCGTGGCATCGTGCGCAGTGGATATGGAAAAGTTTACCGCCCGCCCGAATCGCCTCCGCAGACAGTGCAGTCTGCGGCACATCAACTTCCCGCTCAATTGATTGGGCCGTGGGCGGTTGAGCCTTGCCGCCTAAAGTAAATGTCAATAATTGGCCGTAATTGGCTTGCTTGAGGGGGTTGGCGATGGCGCCTTGCGCACCCCCTAAGCCGGCTAGCACGCTGACATATTGAACGCCGTCAACAGCAAAGGTGATCGGCGGTGCCATAATGCCGACGCCCACATTTTGTGACCAGAGACGCTCGCCGCTGTCGTCTGCATAGGCCACCAATTGACCGTCGCTGGTACCTTGAAATATTAGGTCGCCGGCGGTGGCGAGCACCCCAGCATTGACCATGCTATCAAATGGAATCTGCCACATCTGTTTTTGCTCAATAGGGTGCCAGGCTGTTAGCCGGGTTGGGGAGCAGAAATTCAGTTGAATGCCGTTGGTTGATGCGCCCAGTGCGTCCCAATCTTCGCCGGTATTCCAAGTGCTGGGGTTGTATTTAAAATCTGGATCTGGGTGATATGGATAGATCATATGAATGGTTGGAATATATACGAATCCTGTTTTTGGACTGAACGCCATGGGGTGCCAGTTGTGTCCGCCGAAAGGACCTGGGCTGACGAATGACATTTCTTCACTCCAGTCGCCTCGACCGGTTTCCACGGGCCGACCGGTCTCTAGATCGACGTGGCTGGCCCAGTTGACGGGTACGTAATTTTCCGCGCTGATCAATTCACCGGTTTTGCGGTCTAGGACATAAAAAAAGCCGTTTTTGGGTGCCTGCATCAATACTTTTCGGGGCTCTCCAAAGATATTCAGCTCAGCCAGAATCATGTGTTGGGTTGCGGTATAGTCCCAAGCCTCGGCGGGCGTTGTTTGGTAGTGCCACACCAAGCGCCCATTGTCTGGGTTTACCGCCAGGATTGAAGCCAGAAATAGATTGTCGCCGCCGCCCGGGCTGCGTAGTTTTCGGTTGTACAAAGAAGAGTTGCCTACGCCCACGTAAAGGAGGTTGAGTTCGGGGTCGTAGGCAAAGGCGTCCCAAACGGTCCCGCCTAGACCCGTTTCCCAGCGAGCGTTGGTCGGCCAAGTGCGTCGTGCTATGTCAAGCTCGGCATGCTCCACGGGACCGTGAGCGGAGCCAGGTACCGTGTAAAAACGCCATAAAGCGGCGCCGGTTGCTGCATCGAATGCGCCGAAGTAACCTCGAACACCATATTCGGCGCCGCCGTTGCCGACGATCACCTTGCCACGAACCACGCGTGGCGCGCCCGTTATGGTGTACGGTTTGTCAGGGTCTGTTGTCTGCACGGACCATACTATGCGGCCCGTTTTTTGATCTAGTGCGATTAGACGACCGTCTAAAGTGCCCACAAAGACCTTATCTTCCCACAGTGCGACGCCTCGATTGACGACATCACAACACGCGTTGCGACCGATTGCGCCGGGTACCTGTGGATCAAATTTCCAAAGTAATTTGCCGGTGACGGCGTCGACAGCCAGGACTCGACTCCAGGTTGTTGACAGATACATGACGCCGTCTGAGACCAGCGGAGTTGCCTCCAAACCGCGAGTGGTTCCCGTGGCTAATGACCACTGTAAACCGAGTTCGGCTACCGTTTCTCGGTTGATTTGTTCAAGGGGGCTGAACCGCTGTTCGCTATAAGTCCGGCCGTGATTTTGCCAGTTGCCAGCCTCGGGGTGCGTCAAGGTTGCTGTGTTGGGCGTGGCATATAGGTGAGAACTGCAGCCTAGCATCGCTAGGGCAACGATGATGCATGTCTTGGTGGTCAAATAGGAGCACTCCATAGCCGGTCAATAAAAATCAAGCTCCGTGCCTAGCTCGGCATTGACTCGATATGTTTGAGCATGGTGTCCCGATCGGGTCCGCGCTGAACACGGGCTTGCGAATTGCGTTTTCGCCCGCGGAGCATGTAGCGCAGAACGGTCCGTTTGACATGTTTTTCTTTCAGGAAATCGCCTGGTTTTTCGATCAGATTGACTGTGCGCATCATGCCCCTAAAAACATGAATTTTTTCATTCGCCGCCGCCGCCAACGCGTCTCCAAAAGCCAGAGTGAACCATTTTTTAGCGCTGCTGGCCTGATTACGTTCTTTGCCAAGCATGACCGCTCGCGCCCGCTTAATGCCGTTTTTATCCTCAGTTAAGCTGGCGTCGAATATGGGGCCGATTTGTTCTTTGGTTCGTTGAGCGAAGCGCAAAGCGCGCGTCGTGCTGTCACCGCTAGAGGCAAGAACCTCGCTGAGAATTTGGCCATGCAGAATGCCGACACTGCAGCCCCTGCCGTATAGCGGATTGGTGCGGGCCGAGGAATCACCAACGGCGAAGAAATCTAGGACAGCGGGCTTATCGTCTTGTACAAAGTTGCGCCATACAGCCTGGATATCGCCTATGCCGAATGAATCAGTTGTTGCTTCTGCGCAGTCTTGTGCAACCCAAGGTGTTAAGCCGGGAATTGAACGACATATGGCATCAAATTGGCTGCCATTCTTTATTGCCGTGCGCAGTTCTTTTTCTGCATTGGGCACGCAAATAATGACCGCAAAGTGCCCGCCTTCGCCGGGGAAGACCCCGTATTTCATGTAGCCCAAATCCCCCGCGGCGGGTTCGTTTTCGTGACGTGCAGGTTCTTCAACGCCCTCTTTTAGTCGGTAGTGGCGGGTATAGTAGACAATTTCGGCGTCGTCGCGGCGCTCTTGGATATCGATACCCTGTTCGTTGAACCAGCGGCAAAATTTGCTGGCGCGACCAGAGGCGTCGATATAAACGTCGGCACTGAAGGTCGACTGCGCGTTTTGGTTATGCCGGTCAGTTAACTGGAGTCCGCTGACGTGGTTGCCGTCTGTCCTCATTTCGGTGTTCACGCCGGTGACGTAGGTTGCGTTGTGAATGGCAATATTACCTACCGTTTCGGTGTGACGGCGCAATACGGTTTCGATGGTGGCGCGACGGCAAAGCAGCATCCAGAGATTTTCATCTCCTGGTTCGTGGCGGTATTGCGCCATAAGATGTGGTGGCACAATGTCTGCGAAAGCCATCTTGCGAGCGCCTGCAGCAAAAAAATCCTCAAGAAGTTCGGGATGGTGTTGCTCTAAAAGTGAACACATGAGTCCAAGAAAGGCGTGCGGGTGTCGGAATTGTGCCGCGCCGCGGCGTTGCCATGCGAAAAAAGCTTCATTGGCATTGCCGCTGGGAGGGGGAATGTCTCTTTCAAAGATTGTGACCTTCGCACCTTGTTTGGCCAGGGCCAGCGCAGTGCACATACCGGCAATGCCAGCGCCAACAATGGCGACAGATTGAACCATGTTTTGAGTTATCCCAATGCAGCAAAAGGCGATACTGTAGCAGTTTTCTCCAGTTGAGTTTAGCGCTCCGCTTGGGGTGTGCGACGATCTTCGATGATATTTCCCACGCGGCTAATTTGATCTTCTTGGCGAGTGTCTTTGTAGGGTTCAACAAGGGCTGCTCGTGCCCACAGCTGCATGCCTGCTAGCGACAGCAAGCGCCGCGCATAGTCATTGGCAGGTTGAGACAATGTGAGGCCGTACGTGTCGATGCGAAACGCAACGGGTGCAAAAAATGCATCAGCGGCGGTGAACCGATTGCCGGCCAAAAAAGGGCCGCCGAAGGTATTCAAGCCATAACACCAAATTTCGTCCAGCCGTGATAAATCTCGATGCAGCTCTGCCGATCTCTGCGCTAAAGCGACCTTTAAACCAATCGCCATAGGGCATTGATTGCGCAGCGTTTTGAATCCTGCATGCATCTCCGCGGCGATGCTGCGGGCCCATGCGCGGGCACCAGGGCTCTCTGGCCAGACCCTAGTATGGTGTTCTGCAAGATATTCAGTGATCGCCATTGAATCCCAGACCGCTGTATCTTGGTCATGCAAGCAGGGTACCAAGCCGCTCGGTGAAAATTCGCGAAAAGTTTGATAGCTGCCACCGTCCTCAAACGGAGTCAAGCGTTCTTCGAACGAGATGTTTAATTCGCGCATCAGCAACCAAGGCCGCAAAGACCATGAAGAGTAGGTTTTGTTGCCAATATAAAGGGTATACATTTGCGGTTAACGCTGCCGCAGCGCGGCTTTGTCGTAGATGGCGTCGGCAGGTTTGCGTGCGCCTCTTAAAGATTCCGGTGTGGCGTCGAAATAGTCGTCTGTGGCCGGATCGTTGCGTGCCCAGTCGTTCACCTCGCTGCGAAAAGCAATTTTCCATATACCGTTGCGCTTTTCGTAACGGTCCACGTATCGGCCGGATATAAAAAGGTCTCTTTCGGTGCCGTCGGTCACAATCCTATGGAAGGCTTGAAAATAGACTTCACCGAAGGCGACCTCACCCTCGACGTCGATGTTGACTTGACCAATCATATGGTGATTAGCCAGATGGTCTTGCAGTGCACTGTAGGCCATTTCCACAAAGGCCTCTGGTCCGCCTTTGAAAAAGCCATAGTCTGTGTTGGCATCGGGATGGAAAGTACTCAGCAACAGGTCCTTATCCAAACGATCCAAACCGCGCATATAGGCGCCCACCAGATCGGTGATTTCTTGTTTGGCTAATAATTCTTCAACGGTCATTTTTGTGCTCACTGTTTAGGTCAGTTGCTAAGGTAGCGGTCGAGGGTGTCGTGGAAGTGGCGAATGCGCCCCTCCTGATAGTTGGCCAATGTTTGTGCGCCTTTAAGGGACGCTTTCATGCCGGCCCATTGGCGCTTGAAATTGTCCGTGTCCTGATCAAGAACGGCAGAGAGCCGGTTTGTCTTGAACGAGTCCAGGGATACATAGGGTTCGTCGATGCCTAAAAATTCAGTGGGCGCCGGTGGTGGCGTCGGCCCGTTTTCAGGAATCGGCTTCAACATCATGATGTCGTGGATACATTGATCCACACCCAGTGGCCTAAATCTGTAAATCAAGGGAATGACAATACCCGGGAAAAAACATGCATTTGGAAAAACATGATATTCAATGCTGTCGAGCATGATGCTGTTCGATACTTTTGAAAGGTCAACGTCCAGTTCTGCGCTCAAATTTTCTCTTAGATTGTCAGCGTGCTGCTGGCGTGCACTTTTGCCCTCGGGCAGTGTTTTGGGGTCGTAGCCCATGAACTCATATAGTTCTTGCTCACTGAATTTTTTTTCAAAATGAGGGTTGCCGCTGGATAGATTCTGTAAAAAACGACTGACGTGCGGGCTGAATAGGTCGTATTGAGTATTAGCCCACCCCGAAGAGCGTAAGCCCTCGGGATGCGTGGCCAGGACATGGAATGCTTCAAGAAAACCTTCCATACACATCTTCCAGTTGCCTGGTAATATTTTTTGCGTATGCATCGCTACATAGCGGTTTTCCATACCCCAATTAGCAAAGTGCTCGGGCAGTACTTCCAAATAATCGTGCAGCGGTTGAGCGTTAATGTCGAGATTAATGAAAACAAAGCCACCCCAGAGATCGCAGGGTAATTCGGTTAATCCAAAGGTACTGTCTTCGATATGGGGGAAGTCCCATCGGCAAGGAATCTCTCTGAGTGTGCCATCTAAATGCCAAGACATGCCGTGAAAAGGGCAACGCAGGAATTGTTTGTTGTGGCCGTGTTCACCCGCGTTGAAGAACTGCATTCCGCGGTGCGGACATGAATTCACAAATGCGCGTATTTGGGTGTCATTGCCGCGCACAATCATGACTGAGTAGTCACCGATATCATAAACGTAGTAGTCACCCGGTTTAGGCACGTGTTCCTCGCGGCATGCCCACTGCCAAGTTTTGGTCCACATTTGCTGCATTTCTTGTTCGTAAAATGCGGGTGATGTGTAGCGTGTTATCGGCAAATCGGTATCGCCGAGAAACTCATATTTTTCTGCGAGAAGCGCTGCATCAGCGCCACCACTGTCGGCTTCTAATATGTCTCGCGGTGAGGGTCCGGGACAGCGCGCTTCCCCGGGCGCTAACGTTGGATCACTTTTGGCATAAATATCCGGTTTCATATCATCCTCCCCGATGGTGTTCTCGCGTAGAAATTTTGCGTTCTGGCGTGTAGGTTTAAGCATACTCAATTGAAATCAGGAATACACATGTTGCAAGCGGTGCAATTAGGCAAGAGCGGGCTGCGAGCGTCAAAATTGTGTCTGGGCACAATGAATTTTGGAATTCCCGGCCGGGGGCATCAGGGAGACTGGACGTTGGATGTCGATGCGGGCCGGCCTATCTTTGAAGCCGCGCTCGACAAAGGACTATTTTATTTTGATTGTGCTGATATCTATGGTCTGGGGGCGTCTGAAGAAGTGGTTGGTACATTATTGCGATCGCTTGCGCCGCGCGAGGATTACGTGATGGCGACCAAAATTGCTATGCCGATGGGCCGGGGTGCTCACAGTGGGGGGTTATCGCGAAAGCACATTATTGAAGGTGTTGATGCCTCGTTGCGGCGGTTGGGTATGGACTATATTGATCATTTGGTCATCCATCGCCATCCGCATGGCATCCCCGGGCATGTTCAAACGCCGGTCGAAGAAACAATGCAAGCGCTGCATGACGTGGTGAAATCCGGAAAGGTTCACTATCTAGGGGCGTCGTCGATGTTCGCATGGCAGTTTGCCGAACTGCAGATGACCGCAAAGATGCACGGCTGGACACCATTTATCTCGATGCAGAATCACTACAATCTGGTGTACCGAGAAGAAGAACGTGAGATGAATGCGTATTGCGCCAGTAGTGATATTGCATTGATGCCTTGGTCACCTTTGGCGCGCGGCATTCTAACGGGCACCTATCAAGGTGGGTTTAGCGGTGGCAGCACATCGCGCTCCAAGGGCGCTGATCGCCAGCGTACCGAGAGCCTCTACGTGGGAGAACATGTTTTTCCCACAGCTCAGCGTGTGGTTGAATTGGCAGATAAATATGCGGCCAAGCCAGCGCAAATTGCATTGGCATGGTTGTTGAGCAAGCCTGAAGTGAGCGCGCCGATTGTTGGTGTATCTCGGGTTGACCAGTTAGATGAGTTGATCGGTGCCACTGAGATCGTGCTGGCCCCTGCCGATATTGACTATTTAGAGGCGCTTTACCGACCGGTGCCGAATTTGCTGAGTAATGGATTTTCCTAGTTTGGCCAGCGTCTAAGTCATACTGATGCGGCATAGCGCCAGAGTCGGCGCAGTGCCGCATCAGGTGGTGTTTACTCTAGACCAGACTTGCCCGCCTCTCGGAACAAGGGCTGATACTCTTCAAAAGCGATGGGATTGGTGGTTGCGCCCACGGTAATCCCAGCGTCTGTGGTCAGTGTATGTCCTGAGGTGTAGCCCGATTCATCACTGGCCAACCAAAGGGCTGCATTCGCTACGTCTTCTGCCATGCCCGGGCGCCCTTTGAGAGGGGAATTTGCGGCCAGAATTTTCTTGGTCTCCTCGATTGCCCCAGGATCCCCCGTAGACACATTGGCGACCATTGCTGTTGCCATACCCGCTGGTGAGATCGCATTCACGCGGATGTTGTGCGCACAAAGTTCGGCGGCAACACCTTTGGTGAGGCCGATGACGGCATGCTTACAAGCCGTATAACAATGTGGGCCTAAGCCACCCAAGATGCCTGCGGTGCTGGACATGCTGATGATGGATCCTGAGCCTTGTGGAATCATCACGCGCGCTGCGTGTTTACATCCATAGAAAACACCGTTGAGCAGTATGTCTACGGTGAATTTCCACTCCTGGGCGGGCGTGGTTGCGATAGGGCCAACTGCACCGACAATACCCGCGTTGTTGTACATGATGTCTAGTTTGCCAAAGTGGGACACTGCGGTATCGACTAGATTGGCGATATCGTCCTCTTTGGTGACGTTGCAGGTGACAAAAACAGCGCTGTCGCCGAGTTCTTCGGCAATGGCTTGGCCTGCCTCTAACTGGATATCGCCTAAAACTACTTTGGCTCCTTCGGCGACAAAGCGTCGCGCGGCGGCAGCTCCAAACCCGCTAGCTGCACCCGTGATGGCTGCAATTTTTCCCTCAAGTCTCATAAGTTCCCCTACTGTAGTGGTGGTAATTGATCGTATCTAGAATTTGTTTGTATTGCTGAATCATACAGGACTAAGCGGTTAACCCAACCTCAACGCGACCCAGTTGTTTGCCAAAGTCACCGTAATAATTGCCCGGCGCAAAAGCAGTTTTGCCGTAAGCACCGGTGATCACCATATGCCCCGATTGCAGGGTCTGGCCATGCTGCGCCAATGTTCTTGCGAGTGTGGCCAGAGATTCAAAATGGTTGTCAATATGGCCCATGCTGGCCACGCGTTCGATGATGCCTTGTGTGTTGCCAATGGTCACCTCGAGTTGGTCGAAATCATCGATGCTCCGCGGTGGCTGGCTGCTCGCGCCGATAACAATGCCCCAATTAGACAGGTTATCAGCAACGCGTAGTCCTGGAGATGCGCCCGGAGGCAGACGTTTCTGATTCACCTCAAAGGCCGGTAGTACTGCCGCTACGGCAGCCTTTGCATCGGCTGCGGTGGCCTCGCCCGAGAGCGATTTCCCTAGACAAAAGCAGACCTCGTTTTCGATCTGACCTCTGCATAAGGTCGCCACGCTCAGGGAATCGGCTTGTGTCTTGATGCGGCTTTTGAGAATAAAACCAAAGGGTCGTACGCCCGGTCCCATGGCGTTGCGAGAGGCACCCGATGTCATGCCAATTTTCCACCCGCCGAGGGTTTCACCGGATTCAAGCCAGCGCTTGAGCAAGGCCAACTGCAAGTTTTGCCCTTCTTTAATCGGCAAATCAAGGCGCGCGAAATCGTTACCGGTTGGGTCAACACCTAGTTCCGGATTTTGGTGCAAGCGCCAAAGATGGTCCAGGATCTCGTTATTACGCATAGCTGATAGGTATTAAATGATGCTAAGTATCAAGCATGTCAATTGCAATGCGCGCTTGCAAGGCATTGGCCCACAGCGAGCAAGGAATTTATTTGAATCGGGTGCGCATGGCGTAATTTGTCGAAACGCGGTAACTTTAACGCCTTAATTATTTTTTGCGGAGAGAGGTCAACATGTCCTATGCGCCGAATCACAGAGCTTTTTATGATGCCGACAGCCATATCATGGAACTGCCGGATTTTCTCAAAGCCTACGCTGATCCAAAGATTCGCGATGAAATCCCTGAGGTGAGTTACAGCGCTTCGATAGTGACTGATGAAGAGGTAGCGGTGATTATGTCGCAAGGCGGCAAGCACAGCTCCGAGCACGTCGCAGCGCAGTTGGCGCTGGGGGATCGGCTGATTGAGAGCTCCAAAGAAATTCAAGCCCTGGGGGCGTTTAACGCGGGGGATCGATCAGCAGCGATGGATCTGCTTGGGTTTAAAAAACAGCTGGTTTTTGCCACCCATAGTGTTGCGTTTCCTTTCCATCCTAGCAGTAAAAAGCCTGCGCAGCTGCGCTACGGCGCAGCACGCGCACACAACCGCCACATGGCCGAATTTTGCGGTCAGGACGACCGTTTAATGGGGGTTGCCATTGTCCCGCTGGATGACCCAAAACGGGCGATAGAGGAGGCTGAGTGGGCAATAAAAAATGGCCTTGAGTCGATATGGGTGCCTCACCGGGCGCCGATCGGTCATTCCCCGGGTCATGTCGAACTTGATGGGTTTTGGGCACGCCTGGCGGAAGCTGGGTTACCTTTTTTGCTGCATGTCGGTGGTGCGCCGCTGCAGATTTCTAAAGGCTGGAGTAACAACGGTCGTGGCGCGACGCGGGATTGGTTGGGCGGCGGTGAAAACGTCCGCACTAAAGATGCAACGGTGTTGCATCAGGCACCAGAGATGTTTTTAAGTATGTTAATCGTGGATGGAGTGCTTGAGCGTCACCCCAATTTGCGGGGAGCCGTAGTTGAATTGGGGGCGGGTTGGGTGCCTGAGATGCTGCGGCGTCTAGACGCGGTGACTCGGGCCTATAGCCGAGCCGATACATCTGTGCGATTTTCCCGCACACCGTCCGAGCAGGTCACACAACAGTTGGGTTTCACGCCAATGCCACATGAAGACGTGGGTAATATGATTAGGCAATCCAACCCTGATTTGTATTTATTTTCCAGTGATTATCCGCACATAGAAGGTACTCGAGACCCTATTGCACGGTTTGAAAAGAGTTTGCCACAAGGTGATGAAGGCTTGAAAACTCAGTTTTACAGCGAAAATTTCCTTCGTCTTTGGCCGCATTCGAGAGTGGTTTAGTGATGCTCAAGCGTGTCGATGTTGTTGTAGTTGGTGCAGGGTTTGCGGGCATGTATTTGCTGTATCGTCTGCGGCAGTTAGGCATGAAGGCCGAAGTTTTGGAGATGGGTGATAACGTTGGCGGTACCTGGTATTGGAATCGATACCCCGGCGCGCGGTGCGATGCTGAAAGTCTGGCTTATTCTTTTTCGTTTTCGCCTGAATTGGAGCAGTCTTGGCAATGGAGTGAGCGGTATGCAAAACAGCCTGAAATTCTGTCTTACGCGGAGCATGTCGCTGATCGTTTTGATCTGAAGAAGGACATACGGTTTGGTCAGAAGGTCTCCAGCGCGGTTTATGATCAGGGCAATAACGAGTGGCTGGTACTGACCGAGCAGGGGCATGAGGTTCGAGGACGGTTTTGTATTATGGCCACGGGTTGTTTGTCCGTCCCGCAGTTACCGGCAATTGACGGATTGAGCGCCTTTGAAGGGCCTATTTATCAGGCCAGCTTGTGGCCCCATGAAGGGGTGGATTTTACTGGTAAGTCGGTAGGTGTCATTGGCACTGGTTCTTCTGCGATTCAGGCGATTCCGGTTATTGCGCAGCAGGCGCAACGGTTGCAGGTTTTTCAGCGTACGCCCAATTACAGTGTGCCTGCTGAAAATGCGCCGCTCGATGCAGCCTGGTTGGCCCAGTTTAAGATGCATTATCGCGAGCACCGACGTTTTCATAAGCAGGGCTTGAGTTCTGGTTTTGGCGACTTGGAGATTGCGCCGGTTGAACGAGTGCCGGTTGCTGAAACTGCTGAAGGCATGAGCCCGCAGGAGGTCGCGGCGGTGCTAGAGCCCTACTGGCAGCGCGGTGGCGCCTTTTTCTTGTCGGCTTTCGCTGATGCTTTGATCAATCCCGCGTCCAACCATCAAATCGCAGAATTTGTGCGTAATAAGATTCGATCGATCGTGCAGGATGCGGACACAGCAGAACTGCTGTGTCCTAAAAACTTCCCGATAGGCTCCAAGCGCATATGTGTTGACACGGGTTACTACGAGACGTTCAACCGCAAAAATGTACAGCTGGTTGATGTCGCGAAAGACCCCATAAAGCGCGTAACAGCAAACGGTCTGCAGACCGATGCTGGGTCATTCGACTTTGATATTCTGGTGCTAGCGACAGGATTTGATGCAATGACGGGGGCCTTGTTGAATATGGATATTCGCGGCAAGGAGGGCATGACGCTTGCGCAAGCGTGGCAGGCGGGTCCGCGTTCCTATTTGGGGTTGGGGGTGCATGGGTTTCCCAATTTCTTTACAGTGACAGGGCCTGGGAGCCCGTCTGTGCTGAGTAATATGTTGGTTTCTATAGAGCAACACGTCGACTGGATGGCAGGTTGTTTGCAGCATATGCTTGGCTCGGGCTTTCGACGTATCGAAGCTGATGCGGTGGCGCAACAGCAATGGACTCAACATGTCAACGAAGTGGCAAATGCAACGCTGTTTCCTCAAGGAGGTTCGTGGTATTTGGGCGCAAACGTGGCGGGCAAGCCGCGGGTATTTATGCCCTATGCGGCGGGCGTTGGTCCGTATCGAGAGATCTGCGAAGATGTTGCCAAGGATAACTATCGCGGCTTCGCATTTACCTGAGGTCGGGTAAAACCTTACGCGCGCGAAGATCATCGAGCCAATGGCAAAAACTGGCTTCGCTGTTGAAAGTTTGGGTAAACCCAGCTTGTTTAATTTTAACGGTGCTGACAAACGTGGGTGCTGGTGCGCTGCGGGCCCCTGTGGCAAAACAAAGATCGGCATAATGGTGTGATTCGCCGAGAATCTCTGGCAGGGTCAGTGGCTGTAATTGGTAATGCTGAACAATCTCCGGCCATAGATGAGCACGATCGTCTAGATATGCCGCAATGCTCATGGGTTCATCTGGACCAGTTTCTACGCCAAGCGTCGCAGCGATTGCCGGCCACATGTCTCGCCACATGAATACCTCTCCGTTGGTGAGATTATAGATTTGACCCTCTGCGATGGGCTGTGTTGCCGCCCAAACGCAAGCGTTGCCAACCAAACGAACGTCGGTTGCCTCCCACACCCAGTCTGCACCCCCGGGATATGCGAAGGCTAGATTTTCGAAGGCTCGCATTGCAGCATAAACCCCGATGACTGGGGGTAGGTTCATCACGACACCGTGGTTTGGTCCAACAATCAACTGGGGCCTTAAAATGGTATAGGCGAAGGCCTCAGTGGTTGCCTTGGCAGACAGATAGTCCTGTTGTTGCCAGTAAAAGTTGGCGTGTGCAACGCGCGGTTGTGACTCTCGGGCTGGCACGCGCATCGGTGTTACGGCGGCCCCATAAGCTTTTGTGCCCTGTAGGAGCGTGACCTGTTGAAGGTTTGCCACTTGGCATAATGGCTCCATCAGATTTTTCAACATCGTATCGTTGGTGCTGATTTGCTCCGGATCGGACCAACCGGCGATCAGGCCTGGCAGTTCGTATACTGCCGTGTACACCACATGCGTGATATCAGACAACTGGCGGACAGCTGCTGTGCAAGCCTGCGCATCCGTAAGATCTAGGCTAATGGCTGTGCAACGCTCCGATCTAAGCAGCGCAGGGGCGCGTCTGGACGCGGCGACAACTTGCCAGCCGGATTGGATAAAGGCCAAAGCGGCAGCGGTACCGACTAACCCGCTGGCGCCCACAACCAAGACTTTAGGAGGATTCACCGATTACCCAGTTAAATGGCGGAAGCGGCGCATCTGGGCTAGATTCGCGTGATCGTAGGGTAGTCGGGTTGCCACAGTCCATTTTGCAACCGGCTTTCGATATCCTCTCGAGTGGTATTGGCAAATCCGTCGTCGATGGCTTTATTGGCAACTGCGCGGGCCACATTGATCGTGACATCGCGCAGACGAGATATTTCCGGGAATAACATGCCGTTCGCCAGTTCCTCATCGGTGACGGACTCGGCCGCGGCGAGCGAAGCTGCGCTGACCATATTGTCAGTGACAACAGAGCTGCCCGACAACAGTGCGCCTAGGCCCAGACCCGGAAAGATGAAGACGTTGTTGCCCTGCCCAATCTTGAATGTTTGTCCGCCGTAACTGACAGGCTCAAATGGGCTGCCCGTTGCCACCAGCGCTTTGCCGTTGGTCCACTGCAGCAGATCGTGGGGTGTTGCTTCTGCATAATGTGTCGGGTTTGAAAAAGGTAAAATGATCGGGCGCTCGGTTGCGCTCATCATGGTCTTAGCCATGGATTCGGTGAACGCGCCCGGTTGACCTGACGTACCTATGAGAATTGTCGGTTTGTAATTTTCTATAACTTCCTCAAGTCCCCTATGTTGCGGTGCACTCAAGCCATGTCTTTCCGCGAGATGGCTCTCCCAAGCCAGCTCGGATTTGTAGGCATCACGAAAAGGTTGATCGTCAACCAGCAAACCGCGGCTGTCCAGAACGGCCAGGCGCTGTTGGATATCACCCGCGTCCAGTCCTGCTTCGGCCAGGGCTGCTTTGATCTGGCGTGCAATGCCCAGTCCCGCGGCGCCTGCGCCGTGGATGACAATGCGTTGCTCAGTTAGGACTCCACCGGAAATTCTCAGCGCACAGAATAATCCAGCAAGCGTGACGGCCCCGGTGCCTTGTATGTCGTCGTTAAAGGATAGAATCTCGCCGCGATGATGCTCTAGAATTTCCAGCGCGTTGTCTTTGCGGAAATCTTCCCACTGCAGTAAGGCCGCGGGCATAACGGTGCGCACCGCATCAACAAACTCGTTGATAAAGTCTGTATACGCTTGGCCTGTGAGTCTGCGCTCTGGGCAGCCGAGGTAGAGATCATCGTTTAGCAGCTCGTCGTTATTGGTGCCCACATCTAAGCTGATGGGTAGAGTTTCGGCAGGGCTGATGCCTGCGCCGGCGACATATAAGGCCAGTTTGCCAATGGAAATTGCCATGCCGCCAGCACCTTGATCACCGATGCCTAAAATAGACTCGTTATCGGTCGCCACGATCAATCGGATGTTTTGTGTTCCGACCGCGGCGGCAAGTACCTCTGCGATTCTGCCTCGCATGCTAGGGTCTATCCACAGCCCGCGCCCTCTTTGGAAAACCTGGCTGTAGTTTTGGGTGGCCAAGCCAACGGTTGGGGTGTAGACGATGGGCATGTAATCGGCCATATGATCCATGAGGATTTTGTAGAACAGATGTTCGTTGCGTTCCTGAACCGCGGCTAAACCGACGTATTTATCCAACGGATCCGTCAAACGTAACAGCGATTTGTGTGCTCGACGTGCCTGTTGCTCAAGCGTATTTTGTTGCGGTGGAAGTAGTCCATGCAGCATAAACTCGTCGCGCTCTTGTTTTGTAAAAGCGCTTCCTTTGTTGAGCAATGGATCCTGAATAAGTTCTTTTCCCCGCTTGTGAGTTTTCAGTGCAGCGGGTTGTTGGGGGTTAGTCATATGGTGCTGTTTTTGTAGCCGGGCGCGGATAATACAATGCTCACCGGGAATGAGCCATCACGTTCTAGCGGGTGTTGGGTTGTATGCTTAAATTAACCCTTGCTTTGGGCATAACGGGTTATGCCAAAAGCTCAAAAGCCTTCAGTTCATGGAGTGAGCGCATGGCATTGCCGAACAGCGTGCGTCCTAAAGTCTTGCCTCTTTCATTTGCTAAATCGAGCGTTCCAGCAATCACTGTTGCATAACACAGCAAGTAGAGGGCGCAAACTTTATAGCGTTCGCGACAGGTCTGTAGATCGTACTGGATGCCGTTGGTCGTAAGCGCTTTGTGATAGATAGCCACCCAGTCATGCCCGGTGCGCACCTCATCGCTGAGGCTCTGGGTGACAAAGTAGGCTAAGTCCTGTTCCGGTGCTGAGGTGCACACGGCCTGCCAGTCGACCAGCGCGATTTCATTTGGGCCGAAGAAAATGTTGTCCAAGCGAACGTCAGCGTGCGTGACGCAGATCGGATCAACCGTCATTTGAGCTAATAGTTCGCCGACCATCTTGGGCAAGTTGGGGGCCAGACTCGCTGCATAATCATCAATTAAATCAGGGAATTGCTCGCTGACCACAGGCCAACCCATTGCGAATCCGGCGCACATACCTTCTTGCTGGCGGGCATTATTGTGGGAAACCATGGCGGCTTTAGTCTGCCAGGTACTTGCATGGAGCGCCGCAATGCCCTCGATTACAAGCTGCGCATCTGCCGCGGTGCAACCTGCGACTTGGTCGCCAACGCGCATCTCTTTTAGATCCTCAAGCAGCAGTACAAAATCGCTGGTTGTCTTGTCAAATTGTGCGTGAAAACACTTGGGAACCCGCAGATGGATTTTGGTGGCAATGTTTTGGTAAAAATCCACCTCTCGTTGGTACATGTCATAGGTGGCAGCGACCGCGCGATTCTCCGGGGCAGGAGAAGGGAATTTTGCGATGATGCTGGCGGGTCCTTGTTCAGCGTCGAGGTTCAGGCGGGTAACCATGCCAATGATACCTGCGCCAGCGCCAAAATATTCGATCTGGAAATCTCTGATGGGGTAACCCATAGCTTGGGTTAACCATTGAGTGGTTAGGGCTTTAGCAGAGGTTGGGAAAGACATATTTATTCCTAGATTTCTTCTGATTTAGGCTGTGCCGTTGTTGGGCTTAGCGGCGGTCGATGATGGTGTGTTCTTTGCCGAACCAGATGGTTGAGCGGTTCATATCTATGAAATTATTCTCGTCTGTGATGAAGGCCTGATTTGCCGCCTTTGCTTCTGGTGTGGTGGGCGCGGTGCCGCGATCTACCCAAGCCTCAGCATGCCCAAGGTAGGCGGGGACTTGTGTATTGCGAGCTTGCCGCATGGCGGCGTCCAGGTCAGAGCCGGCTCGATGCACCTGTCGGTAGCATAAAACGCCTGTAGCTTGAGCGTGTGCTCGGACAATGGGGCCGTGTTGGGTCAGCCAGTAGTGTCTTGCTTGTTCCTCACTCAGGTGTCTTTGGTGACGCAGTGGGAAAAATACCCGTGCGATATTACTTTTGACTTTGGCGGTAATGTTTTCTGGGCTCGGGTTGACTTGGGGGTATTCATAGGCCATCCAAAGCGGCGATTCAGGCAGGTCGATGAAGGTGGCTTCATCTGCCAAAAGTGCGGCACCCGCTTTTTTTCCGGCGGGACTGGCTGACGCTGCTGCAAATTCGTCTTCGGTCGCCCACCATAACTCGGCAACGCCGTCATACTGGGGTTCCATTTCCCCTCTTGCCGCTTGCATGGCGGCATTGGCCGGATCTTCCATAGTGTGGGTTTGCACGTATCGCAAAATGTTCAGGTCGTTGGCAAAGCTGGCCACTAGCGGGCCGTGCTGATGTAGCCAGTAATCGTGAAATTCGGCCAATGACAGATGTTTCTTTCTGCGCAGCACAAAAACCAGTCGAATCATCTCCCGCCTCCCAAGGTGCAATAGACTCCAACAGACTATCACCACTGACCCTGCCTAACCAAGTCTGCGGGACGCTTTGGTGACACTTGAAAAGTTGCAAAGGGGGCACAAGGCAGTCAGGGAGCAATTGTCTGGGCTATACAGAGGTCTCTTGTTTAGCCTAATCTTGAGTTTTATCGGTATTAAGGAAAAGGATATGGGACGTTTGCAGGGCAAGGTGGCGCTGGTTACCGGAGCAGCTTCGAATCCTGGTCTGGGTCGCTCCACTGCATTGCGCTTGGGAGAGGAGGGCGCAATCGTTGTGGTGACCGATTTAGATTTACCGGGTGCTCAGGCGACCGCTGCGGCCATTGTGGATGAGGGTGGCCAAGCGCTTGCATTGCATCAGGATGTGGTTAGCGAATCTGCTTGGGCGGAGACGATGGCTGCGATTGAGGATACTTATGGTGGCTTGGACATTTGTGTCAATAATGCGGGTATTGCGGTGCTTGCGCCTTTAGAAGCACTCACGCTGGCGCAGTGGAATCGCCAGATAGAAGTGAATCTGACCAGTGTTTTTTTAGGCTGTAAAGCCGCAGTGGCGGCGATGAAAAAGCGCGGTGGTGGCAGTATCATTAATTTGTCTTCTGTGGCCGGTTTAGTGGGCCTGCAAACTTGTGTGGCCTACGGCGCGGCTAAAGGAGGGGTTCGTCTTCTGTCTAAGTCCGTCGCGGTAGAATCTGCAAAGCATCATATTCGCTGCAATTCGGTGCATCCCGGGGTGATCTGGACCAACATGCAGGCGCAGGCGACTGGAGCGAACAGCGCTGATAGTCTGGATGCCTCCGTCATGCGTATTCCGATGGGCCGTGCGGGAGAACCATTAGATATTGCCAACTGTATTCTTTATCTCGCATCAGATGAGGCGAACTATGTCACTGGTGCCGAATTTGTCATTGACGCGGGTATGACTGCTCAATAAATCGTTGAAATGGGGGTGTGAATATGACCGCGCGAGTGAACCACAGTTTAAAAGGCAAAGTCGCCATTGTGACCGCTGCCGGGCGAGGTATTGGTCGAGGAATTGCATTAGCCCTGGCCGCGCAAGGGGCTCGGCTTGTCGTGAACTCCTACTCAGCCGATACCACTCAGGCGACGGTAGCTGCTGTTGAGGCGCTAGGCGTTGAAGCCGTAAGTGTAGCCGGTGATGTCACCGATCCGGAGATCATGTTGGCACTTCGAGATAAGGCGCTGGCCTCATTTGGCAGCATCGATATTTTGGTGAACAATGTGGGTGCGGGCCCCAAAGTCAGTCGCTCTCCTGAAGACCACGAGCTGGGTCAATCAGCGGCGGTTTGGGATGCGCTGTACGAGCAGAACTTGAAGTCCGTGGTTCTAATGACGCAAGCCGTGGTTCCGCATATGCGTGCGCAGCGCAGTGGCAAAATAGTAATGATCTCCTCTATCGCCGGCAGAACCTCTTTGTCAGAGCGCATGTTGACTGACTTTGTGCACCCATCTTACAGCGCCATGAAGGCGGCGCTAATCAGTTATACCCAAACTCAGGCAGAACTGTTGGGACCACACAATATTAATGTCAATGCGGTCTGCCCGGGAATTGTATATACCGATGCATGGCAAGCCAATGCGCGTCGTGCGGTCGAACAGCTGCCTGAGTTCGCGGGCATGAACGCCCGGGAGTGGTTTGATGGGGTGGCCAGAGGGGATTACCCGGAAATATTTGATCGGACCCCACTGCGCCGGGATCAAACCGTTGAGGATATTGGCAACGCTGTGGTGTTTTTGGTGGCTGATGACGCTATGAACATCACCGGACAATCGTTGATGGTTGACGGTGGGATGGTGAAAATTTAGGCGGTTGTCTACGGTAACGAAAAGCACAGGCCTGAACGGCCCGGGCAGGGCTGAAAAATGCCACTAGCGCCCAACATCATAGGGTTGCTCTGGAATACCTTGGTCTAAAAGGCGTTCAACATGCAGCCCTAATGTTTTGGGTACAAAGATATGGTCGTGGGCGTTGTTGATTTCTTTTATCCGCCACCAACGAAACGATTCAAATGTACTGCGCTCATCGGCGGCAGGATTGTGTTCATGGTCCGCAGTGAATTGTGGAACTTCGATGTAGTAATACGTTTCCGACTGATCAAACCCTTTACCGTAAAGGTGAAATTGCATGCGTCGATACCATATGGGGCCTTCTGCTGTGTCGATGACCAGGCCGGTTTCTTCGCGGACTTCGCGTTTTAGGGCGGTCATCTCATCTTCGCCAGACTCCAGGCCGCCGCCTGGTGTAATCCAGATCGAGGTGTTGCTATCGGGTACTCGCATTTGAATCAACAAGACGCGCCGCGCAGCGGGATCGGCGATCACAGCGCGAACGGCCTTGCGGGGTTTAAATTCGCAGCATAATTGGTTGGCGTGTTTTTCGGGCATTATAAGTAGTTAGGTGCGCTTAATTAGATCCATGGCTTTTTCTAGCGCGGCGGTACGCTCTGGCCAAGTGTCTCCCCCGGTAGATAATCTAAGGGTAGTCACACCGGCGTCGGCGAATGCGGCTAAACGTGTTCGGACCATGTCTGCTGTGCCAATTAGGTTGGCCATCAGGACTAAGTCGTCGGGTACGCGTTCAATGGCTGCATCGCGTTTGCCGTCTATCCACAGGCGTTGCACCGCTTTGGCAGTATCCTCATAACCGGCCCGGCAGTAGGCGTCGTTATAAAAATTTGTTTTCGCTGAACCCATAGCCCCTAGCGTGAACGCCATGGCGGGTTTGCGGGCTGCGATCAATGCTTCAACGTTGTCGCTGATTTCAAAATAGCCGCCAGCTTGGATGTCCAGGTCCTTAAGTGTGCGACCACTTTTGAGCGCACCTGCGCGCAAGTCTTCGAGGAAAACATGGGCGTGTTCGGGCAAAAAAGAAGTGCCCAGCCAACCGTCAGCAAGCTCACCAGTCATCTGCAGCGATTTGGGTCCCAGAGTGGCAAGATATATCGGCAAATTCGGGCGAGGTGGCTGGGATAATCTGATCGCTTTGCCCTCTCCTCCTGGCCGCGGCAGCGTGTAGTGTTTGCCGTCATAGGCCAATTTTTCTCCTGCTAGCGCGATGTTTAAAATATCAACACATTCGCGCAACCTCGATAGTGGTTTGCCAAAAGCGGCGCCGTGCAGTCCCTCAACCACCTGTGGGCCGCTGACCCCCAAGCCCAACATAAACCGACCTTTGGAAACAGTATCAAGACTTTGGGCAGTCATAGCGATCATTGACGGTACTCTAGAGCTGATCTGCATGATGCCGGTACCCAGTTTGATGCGCTCTGTTTTAGCCGCTATGTAGGCCAGGGGAACAATCGCGTCCATTCCCCATGCTTCAGCCGACCATGCCTGATCGACGCCCATTCGGTCTGCGGCCATGGTGTAATCGACGAGGGCATCCCAATCCTGACCGTTATAGTAGGCTGAACCGATAGAAATTGAAGTTTGCATGTGGATATTTCCTTACTGATTTTTACTGCACATAGGCAGGAGTAAACGTGCGTAATCCAAACTTTGTCAACAGCAAAGAAAGGCCATAGACTATCGCGCGATAAAAGTAGTTATGGGGAGATTAGTCGATGCCGGAGTTGAAGTCAGGTTCGCGTTTGAAGAGTGCGGTGTGTGAGGGAGAGGTGATGGTGGTCAGCGCGCCTCCAGCGGATGTGGAAATCACATGTGGCGGCACAGCGATGTTTGCAAGTGGTGGTGAGGGTGTTGCCGCGGAGATCGATCCTGAGCAGGCGGTGGGTATTGCGATAGGCAAACGCTATATCACTGAAGATGAAAGCCTAGAAGTGCTCTGTGTAAAGGCCGGTCAGGGCAGCCTGGCGGTTGATGGCGCTCTTTTGCTGCAAAAAGATACCAAGAAATTGCCGAAAACCGACTAACGGACGCCGACCATGAACATCATGATGTTGTTGGAGATGGCCGGAGGCGTTTTCCCGGATCGCCCCGCGTTTACCGATTGCAGCAGCGGGCAATCTCTCACTTATGCCCAGTTGTTTGAGGCAGCGCGTTATCGCGCCGCCAGTGTCCGCGCAAGCGGCGCGGAGCGCCTGGTAAAACTCGATGTGAGCAACTTGGGTACACCCTTGAGCCTGTTTACCAGTGCATGGGCAGGCGTGCCCTATGTGCCGCTGAATTACCGCTTAACGGATACCGAAATTGAAGCCTTGCTCAAGCGGGTCACGCCGGCTTATCTGGTGACCCAGGCTGAGCGCGCGGTTCGACTTGGGGGCTTAGACGGCGTCTTGCCTGTGTCCAGTGCGGCATTTTTAGCTGACAATTTACATCCTCATCCGGTGGCCGAAGAATGGTCGATGGATCCCGATGAAATTGCCGTATTGTTATTTACGAGCGGAACCACGGGGGAACCAAAGGCGGCGGTGCTGCGGCACAAACATTTGGTCGCTTATATTTTGAGCTCTGTAGAGTTTGCTTGCGCTGAAGAGCAAGAAGCGGCCCTGGTGTGCGTACCGCCCTATCATATCGCGGGAATCGCGGCAATTTTGAGCTCGGTATATTCTGCGCGACACGTGATACAGCTGCCCAATTTCACGCCTCAGGCATGGCTCGAGGCTGCGCGTAAGTATGCTGTAACCACTGCGTTTTTGGTGCCGACCATGTTGGCCCGAATTGTGGATCATTTAGAGGGCGAATCTACCGCGGGTCTGCCGCACCTGAAAAACTTATCATACGGCGGTGGCAAGATGCCGTTGAGTGTCATCCACAAAGCGATGCAGCTGTTGCCAGATACAGATTTCTCCAATGCCTATGGTTTGACTGAAACCAGCTCCACCATTGCAGTGCTGGGCCCAGCTGAACATCGCACGGCACAGGCCAGTGACGACGCGGATGTTCGGCGCCGGTTGGTTTCCGTGGGTCAGCCGCTGCCGGGTGTTGAGATTGAAATTCGTAACGACCAAGGGGAGCCACTGGGCCCTGGCGAGCGGGGCGAAATCTATGTGCGTGGTGAACAGGTCTCTGGAGAATATGAGGGGCGTGGCTCAGCCACCGATGCTGACGGCTGGTTCGCCACGCGTGACGCGGGTAGCATTGATGAGCAGGGTTATTTGTTTCTTGAAGGCCGGGCAGATGATGTGATTGTTCGCGGTGGTGAGAACTTATCACCAGGTGAAATTGAAGATGTTTTGTTGGCACACCCGGCGGTGCTGGATGCCGCCGTAGTGGGTGTGCCAGATGAGCAGTGGGGAGAGGGCGTGGCTGCGGCGTTGGTGGCTCGCAAAGGCATGCAGATCGACGGGGTTGAACTGCAGGCGTATGTCAAGGAACAACTGCGCAGCTCTCGGGTTCCTCAGATGATTGCGGTTTGGGATGAGTTGCCTTACAACGAAACGGGTAAACTCCTGCGGCGTGTTGTCAAAGCTCGCTTAATCGACCAGAGCGTCGATTAATCCCCATTTCAGAGCCGTGGCCGTATCAATGCGTGTATTGGTTAAAGCGAGCCATGCTGTGCGTTGACGGCCGATGCGCCGCGGCAAGCTGACTGTACCCCCGGCACCTGGGATCAGTCCCATGGCCACCTCTGGGAGCTGAAAAAAAGTGTCCGGTGAGGCAGTAACTCGATCCGTGAATGCAGGTAATTCGATGCCTGCACCGATACACGCGCCCTGCAGGGCGCTTGAGGTGGAGATAGACAGACTGGCCAGCAAACCCGCTGCACTGCGCGTCGTTCTGCTTAAATGAGCGACTGCGGGGTTGGGCGATGCGCCAAATTCAGTCAAGTCCCCGCCTGCACTGAAAGAGTGGCCTGCAGCATTAAGGTGGACGTGCGTGATATCAGGATCCAGATTTGCCACGCAAAGGGCTGCGCATAAATGGTCTTTCATATCGCTGTTGTAGGCATTGTGGACAAGGGGTCGGTTCAACGTCAGCGTCAGCTCATCCCCGTCATCGTGGGTTTTTCGGGTCACGATTACCGGTGGCGTTGATTGAATCGCATGGGAACGAGTTGCATTAGTCGTGAGCCAAGTCTGAAACTCCTGGCTTTGTTGTAATACTGAATAGGCCAGAGATTCTGCAAACAGTCCCTGATCAATGCTCATGCACGATTGCTTGCGTAACAACTGCACTAACGTTGTCGCAGCGACCGGATGACGGTTGATGTTATGTAACAGGTTCGTCAGCGATGCTCCCGGGGGGCTCAAGACATCTACCGGATAATCCGCTGCAGCATCGAGTGTGACATTATGCCCAAGCAGACCAACCACGACACAACTTGGCCAAAAAAGAGGCTCGCTGGGTATGTGATGACGGTCTATCTGGACCACTAGATAGTTTTGCCCAGCCACGACAGAATGCTCCTCTGCCAATAGAGGGGAACGGGTGATTTGGGTGAAATGTTTTGATGAAATGACGGCAACCATGACCGAGAGTATACCGCGACTGTGACACTGCTGATTAAGAATGCAGATCTAGACGGCGTAACAGCCGACGTGTTGGTTGATGATCAGGTTCAGCAGATCGGTGGCGCGCGGCCGGCGGCTGCTACCATCGATGCACGCGGCTGTGCGGTTATCCCGGGATTACATGACCATCACATACACCTGTATGCGGCTGCGGCTGCGCGCAGCTCGATAGATTGCGCCGGTTTTGGATCTATCAACCCCAAGGCGTTGTCTGCCGCGCTGCATGCGGTGCCTGGACCGGGTTGGGTTCGGGGTGTCAACTATCACGAATCAATTGCGGGAGATCTTGACGCCGTGGCCTTAGATCGCCTCTGTGCGAGTCGACCGGTTCGTTTGCAGCACAGCAGCGGCAAACTGTGGATCCTCAATACAGCGGCGCTGCAGGCGCTGGATTTGGCGTCGGTTTGGAACCAGCCCGGATTGGAGCGTGATGGCCAATCGAAGCCGACCGGGCGATTATGGCGCATGGATGCATGGCTGCATACGCGCTTACCCTCTGCAGCACCAGCTAACCTGAGTTCACTGTCCAAGCAAATGGCGAGTTTCGGTATAACCTCTGTAACCGATGCCTCATATACCAATGATCGGCAACGGTTGACGGACTATGGTCGGGCTCGGCAACGCCGAGAACTGCTCCAGCACGTGCAGGTGATGGGGGATTTGTCCCTACCGGCAGGCCAGCTCAAAATTTTGCTGGATGAAGACGATCTGCTGCCGTTTTCAGACCTGGTTGATCGCATCAAACAAGCACATGATTTAAATCGGGGGGTGGCTTTTCACGCAGTGAGTCACGTCGAGCTATTGTATGCGCTTAGCGCTTTGCTTGAGGCAGGCAGGCACAGCGATGACCGGATTGAACATGCTGGTGTTGTGCGCGCACAAACTCTGCCCATGTTGCGTGCTGCGGGGGTCACAGTGGTGACTCAGCCGGGATTTATTGCCGATCGAGGCGCGCGTTTCTATGCGGCAGCAGATCCAGCAGATCAACCTTGTCTGTATCCTTACGCCTCGCTGTTGGCGGCGGGGGTGCCTGTTGCCGCAAGCTCTGATGCTCCCTATGGTCCATTGAATCCTTGGCTGATTATGGCGGCTGCAGCCACTCGAGTGGCTGAAAATGGTGAGGTTATTAATCCAACTGAGCGTGTTTCGCCTCAGGAGGGGTTGCGTGGCTATCTTGCATCTGCTGGTCAACCCGGTGGCCCAGCGCGTCAAGTTCGTGTGGGAGCGCGGGCAGACCTTTTGGTTCTCGATCGTCCTTTGGCAGCCGTTTTTTCAGATATTGCTGCAACTCAAGTTCGCTACACGCTGATCGGTGGTGAAATTGTCTATACGGCAACCTAACCGAGGGTTTTAACGGTTATGCCGCGCCAACTTACGCCTTTGCCAGTGCCACTCTTGGATCGTTAGGGTACATCCAATCATTGCCGATCACTTGCTCGACTGCCAGTCCCTCCGGGATGTTTTCGGCACCAATCATTTTGTCGGCAAATTGGTTCCAGTGATAAATTCTCGCCTCCTGATAACTCAGGGGGACGCCTTTAAAACCATAGGATTCAACAGATTTTTGAATCCATTCGCCGAATTCGGTGTCCTCTAGCAGTACCGGGGAGAGCGCCTCTCCATCATTTTGTGTCCATAGATCAGGCTTGATGCCATCACCCCAGTCAGGCGCTAGCGTCCAAGTTTCGAGACGACATTTGTTGATCCCGTTAGGCCAAAACAGTAAGGGTGGAATTGTCCATTGGCTCAATGGAGAGACCCAGTTGGGAAAAATTCCGTATGATTGGGTGCACGTGCGGGCAATTTCGCCGACGGTTTCCATCTCCACCCAAGGTGAACGCTGGGTCAGTAGGTCGCCCGGATCTTCGGCGGTTTGAGGTCTTGGTGCAACCATACGGCCGTGACCCTGTGGATAAAGTGTATTGACATTCCGTCGATCGTCCAGAATGGGCGCAACAGTTCGTGGGTGGATACTGCGTACGTGATACACCTCAGCGTTTGCCTCCATAGCAATTTTCCAATTGCAGTTCAGATCCCAAATGTGTCGCGCAGCAAGCCGGCAATTGCCAAATTGAAACTCCTCCCATTCGTCGGCTACCGGTCCAAGCCATTGCATGAGGCTGTCTGCGTTTGCATCGAAATTGACAAAAATAAGATTGCCAAAACGCTCGCATCTAACCGGCGTTAAGCCTCTGCAGGATTTGTCTAGATTGACGAAATCTTCAGGGTCGCGAACAGCGAGTAGGTCGCCGCTGTGGCTGTAGGTCCATCCATGATACTTGCAAACTAACCGGGATCGCTGGCCGCTTTGCTCGGTGACAATCGGAGCGCCGCGGTGTGAGCAGGTGTTGTAGAACGCGTTGACCCTACCGTCATTGGCATGAACGATAATGACCGGCTGTCCAGCATTTTCCCACAACCGCCAACAACCGGGCTGCGGAATTTCATCGATATGTGCGGCGAATAACCACGATTTCCGCCAAATGTGTTCTTTTTCGAGCTCAAAAAAACGGGGGTCGGTATAACGGCCCGCGGGGATGTCAGGTAACTCTGGGAATCCTTTGGGTGGTGCGGAACGTGATGCTTCATATTCCATGAGGGTACGTAGTGTTTGGATTTCTTGTTGATTCACTTAAAGATCTCGCTCAAACATTAGAACATGTTCTAAGATATCAGCAAACTGGGTGTTCTGCCAGCTGGGCGGTATGATTGGCGGGATGCTTGCCGAGTATTGTCTTGGTTAAGTTTAGCTGTGCTGATCAGTTGGATATGTATAACGTTTAAAGGGGAAATAAAGTGACTTTAGAAGAATTTGAGACTATCCGTGTGGAGCGTGAGGGGCCCGTGGATTGGTTGGTACTTAATCGTCCGCAAGCATTGAATTCGATCAACACGCAGATGGTAACGGAGTTGCGACATTATTTTCATGGGCTATCGGAAAATGCAAGTACGCGCATAGTCGTAATGCGAGGTGAGGGCCGTGCCTTTTGCGCTGGACTGGACATTAAGCAAGCTGGTTCGACAACAGATGATGCTGGCCATCGCCCGGTTGGCGGCGGTTGGGGTTTTCAGGGATATTTGGCAGAGGTTTATATCGCCATGCGGCGATGTCCGCAGCCGATTATTAGTCTGCTGCATGGACCTGTCTGCGGCGGTGGATTTGCGTTTGCGCTGGCTTCTGATATCCGTATTGCGGCGGAGAGCGTGCGTATGAATGCTGCGTTTATTCGCATTGGCCTGTCATCCTGCGATATGGGCACATCCTATTTTTTGCCTCGTCTTGTAGGCACGGCGTTGGCTTCAGAGTTGATGCTAACCGGGCGATTTATTAAGGCGCAGCGCGCGTTGGCTACTGGGCTCGTATCCGAGGTTGTTGCTGATGCCGATTTAGGTGCTGCGGCGCTACCGTATCTCGAGGAAATGTTGACCACTTCGCCGATGGGACTGCGGTTGACTAAGGAGGGCTTGAATATGGCCATTGATGCCAATTCATTGGAGTCTGCGATGGCCATTGAGAATCGTAATCAAGTGCTTTGCTCGCGCAGCGAGGATGCCAAGGAAGGGATGAAGGCCTTTCTTGAAAAACGCCCGCCTGTCTATACGGGGCGATAGTCTTTGGTCTTGACATGGTCTGGTTATAGCCTAAAAAAGATTGCCGTCGCAATTATGAATGACCGCGGTAATGGCAAGCAGTGTAATTAGACACAGTACCCTGAGCGGGCCCCATGCCTAGGCCGTAGCGTGCCTTTGGCCGATGGTGGTCCAGCCACCGGATTCCAAGGAGGGGGTGCACCGCGAACCCGGGCATTGGAGTGTACCTATGATCTGGGTTTGCTACGCCTATGGCTAAAGCGCCCATGCTAGTCTGGCAACCCAAGCACTCGTTTGGCGATGATGTTTTGCTGGACTTCATTGGTACCCCCATACACCGTCACAGCGCGATCACGTAGCCAGCTTCGGGTAGATTCTAATTCCTCGACTGAGAATTCATCACCCTCCCAGCCGAGACCGGCAGTGCCGCGCAGCGTTGACTTCAGCTGCGCACCTTCCTTGGCTAAGGTTGAGCCGACCAGTTTGAAAATTGAAGTTGCTGCCCCGGGTGCGCCGCTCTCTCTGCTCTCATCCAACACCCGTTGAGAGGTCAGCGTTAACGCTCGTTCTTGGATAACTTGAGTTAATACTTGATCGCGTTGGCTATGGTCGGCAATCTTGCCGTCCGCGGTTTCACCTGAGTATTTCTTGGCGATACTTGCATAAATGTTGAGCGTTGGTTTTTTCTTTTTACCTCGCGAGGTTCTTGCGGAGGCGCCATTTCGCTCGTACTGAAGCAATCTTTTACCAACCGTCCAGCCCTTATTTAGCGACCCGATGAGATCGTTGCGATCTGCACGGGCGTTATCAAGAAAGGTTTCACAAAACGGCGAAGAACCCGATATCAGTTTGATTGGTTTGACGGTGACACCCGCCTGTTGCATGGGCAAAAGGATAAAACTGATGCCGTCATGTTTTGGTGCGCTGGGGTCCGTGCGAACCAGGGCAAACATCCAATTGGCGTGTTGTGCGCCAGAGGTCCAGATTTTCTGTCCATTGATCACAAACTGGTCACCTTCAAGGACGGCTTTTGTTTGCAGTCCCGCGAGATCAGAACCCGCTCCGGGCTCTGAATAGCCTTGGCACCATTGGGCTTCACCCGTCACAATTTTAGGCAGATGACGTAGCTTTTGATCTTCGGTTCCAAATTCTAAAAGGGTCGGCCCAATCATGGCTAAACCCATTCCGGTGGCGGGCGGCAGTGCTTTGATGCGGGCGAGCTCCTGGCTGAGCACTTGTGCCTCGGCTTTATTTAACCCTCCGCCGCCATAACTGGCTGGCCAAGTCGGAGCTGTCCATCCCCGGGCTGCTGCCTGGTCGCGCCACTGGTTCGCATCGTCGGTTTGATAGATTTCATAAGCGTCTTCAAAATGCACAGCGCCCACGCGCATGCTGGCAGGACAATGAGTCTCCACCCAGTCACGGGCTTCTGCACGAAAAATATCGATTGACATCTTTAATACCTTATCGCTGGTTAATGCGGAAAAAGTATACCCGATTGGCAGGTGTCGATGTTGAAACTAAAGGTGATCAGTAAGTAGGTTGGCGCGCGCCATGAAGCTCGAAACGGTTGTTTCTAAGCGCCATATTTTATGCCTCAGGTCGATGGTCTCCGGAAGATAAGTCGGCGGATCACCGGTTAGATTGCGGATGCGGACACTGCAGTCTAGATTCTTGCAGATATAGTTGCCGATTCGGTGTCTGCCCTGTGATCCAGTAACGCCGGTGCTGAACATTGCTGTGCCGCGGCTGCGATAGACATGGTGGCACCAAGAACACATGTGTGTGCGTGCGCGTGCACTTGGATTGAGCATACGTCGAAGTTTTAATCCCCGTAATTTGTCCTGTACGCTCATGACGACGAATCCGTGATGACCATCGGGGTGAACCCATCCAAAATAATCCAGCACGCCCCAGTCCACGGGGGCTAGGTTTGGCGCGCCCAGTTTCTGTGCGGTGAGGTTTGGAAACACGGACCGTAAGTCGCGGGTTGAGAGTGGTTTCAGCGGTGACTCCTGATTTGTGACACACCCAGTTTAACGTGACCGGTCGGTATTGCCATTCGCGATGGAACAGTAAATAGTAAGCACTATTTAATCGGGGGAGGTCTTATGAGCAAGATACCGCAAAGCGGTCTGCAGTTGCAGTCGATGGTGACCAGTTCCGGGCAATTGCAACTGACATTGCGTGAGGTTGCCGTTGCCCCGCCTAGAGAAAACGAAGTGTTGGTTCGGGTAGAGGCAAGCCCGATTAATCCTTCTGATTTAGGGCTTTTATTGGGAATGGCAGATTTGAGTACCGCGACCCCAGTCGGTAATGGCGATTTGCCCGCGGTGACAGCCGATATTCCGCCCGCTTTGGTTAAGCACATGTCCGGTCGATTTGATGAATCTATGCCGGTAGGCAATGAAGGGGCGGGAGTGGTGATTGCTGCGGGTGCCGATCCGCAGGCGCAGGCTCTGCTGGGTCGAACTGTTGCCGTTCTGGGTGGTGCAATGTACAGCCAGTACCGGACTCTCAACGTGCAGCAATGTTTGTTAATGCATGAGGGAGTCACCCCGAGGGAAAGCGCATCTTGTTTTGTGAATCCTTTGACTGCGTTGGGCATGGTGGAAACGATGCGTGTGGAAGGGTTCAAAGCTCTGATACATACCGCCGCAGCGTCTAACCTAGGCCAGATGTTACAGAAAATCTGTCTTGCCGACGGGGTGGAGCTGGTAAATATCGTTCGTAAGCCTGAGCAAGCCCAACTCTTGCGTGATTTGGGTGCAACCTATGTGTGTGATGCCTCTCAAGATTCTTTTAGGCGAGACCTAACCGATGCCATCGCTAAGACAGGTGCTTATTTGGCGTTTGACGCCACTGGTGGCGGCGGTTTAGCGGACTCAATTTTAGCGGCGATGGAGGCGGCTGCCATTGCGACCGCTGCGGAATATAGTCGCTATGGATCAACTCAGCACAAGCAAGTTTATATCTACGGAGGACTGGAGCGCTCGGCAACAACATTGCGCCGCAGTTACGGCATGGCTTGGGGTTTAGGGGGGTGGTTGCTCACGCCGTTTTTACAAAAGGTTGGCCGAGAAAAAGCACAGGCGCTTCGCCAGCGTGTTGCTGACGAGGTGCGTACAACGTTTGCCAGTAGTTACGCGGCTGAGATCTCTTTGCGCGAAACATTGGATTTGACGACTTTGCGTACTTACGCGAAACAGGCTACGGGAAAAAAATACTTGATAAATCCAAACGCAAGTTGATAAAGCCTCAAGGCGCAAGCTGCTCGTAAAATTTTGCTAATCGGAGAAGACAATTGAATAAAATATTATTAGTCCTTTTTTTTGTGGCGGCGGTCGGATGCGGGGAGTCTTCGGTTGAAGAGCTCGATACAAAGCCAGGCGAATCGTCAGCCGGGCAGGATGACGCTGCAGTGCCGCTGCCTTTGCGTAATGAGCAGCGTAATGCTTATTTTGGAGATACGCATGTGCATACGGTACTGTCGTTTGATGCGTATCTGATGGGTACGCGTGGGACGCCGGATGACGCTTATGAGTTTGCAAAAGGAGCGGAAATAGCACATGCCTCAGGTTTTAGGATGCGGATGCAAAAACCCCTCGATTTTTTGGCGGTCTCTGATCATGGGTTTTATCTCGGCATGATGCGGGCCTTGGGTGAGGCACAAGGCGCATATGCAGAGCATCGCTTTGCACCGGTTGTAGCCAGCGCGACCACGGCCGCAACATCCGCGTCAGCGTTTGCAACGTTGCTTGATCACCTGCAGGCCCGTGTGCCTGGTGAAGTCGATGATTTGGATGACCGTGACGTTGCCCGCAGCGCCTGGCAGGAGATTATCGAGTCGGCGCAGCGGCACAATGATCCGGGACGCTTCACCACGTTTATCGCCTATGAGTACACCACGTCAGGCCCCGAATTTGAAAATCTCCACCGTAACGTTATTTTTCGCGACCATAATGTGCCGGAACAGGTGTTCTCTCGGCTAGATTCGGTCAACCCGGAGGATTTGTGGGATTGGATGGACACTAATCGATCGCGTGGACAAGATGCGATAGCGATACCGCATAATTCCAATGGCTCTGATGGATGGATGTTCGCAAAAACCAAATTCAACAGTGATGAGCCCTTTGATGCAGCTTATGTGCAGCAGCGCATGCGTAATGAGCCGCTTGTAGAGAATACGCAGGTCAAAGGCACCTCTGACACCCATCCATTGCTTTCGCCTAATGATGAGTGGGCTAATTTTGAAATCATGCCGTTGCGTATTGCCAGTGCTCTGCCCTCTTCGCCATCGGGCAGCTATGTGCGAGAGGCCTATTTGAATGGCCTGTTGATGGAGCAGGAGAGTGGTATTAACCCGTATAAATTTGGCGTGATTGGTGCCTCTGATACTCACAATGCAGCGGGATCGTTTGAAGAAAATAATTATTGGAGTAAAACCGGGTTGATGGACATTGGGCCCGAGCTGCGAGGTTCGGTGCCGTTGCCAGATTCTTCGGCTGATGATCCGCAGTATGCAAGTTCAGCTGCCGCATTTTGGGGGGCATCAGGATTGGCTGGGGTTTGGGCGGAGTCCAATACCAGAGACGATCTGTTTGATGCTTTTCGCCGCAAAGAGACGTTCAGTACCAGCGGACCCCATATTAAAGTACGTTTTTTTGCGGGTTATGATCTGGATCAAAGCTTAATTAACGACCCGGATGCGATAGCCAAAGCGTATGCACAAGGGGTCCCGATGGGATCGGATCTGATGGCTGACGCAGGGCGCAGTCCTGCGTTTTATCTTTGGGCCAGCCGTGACCCCGACACCTACAGTTTGCAGCGATTGCAGATTGTTAAAGGATGGGTTGAAAACGGGGAAGCGAAAGAAGCTGTTATTGACGTTGCGTGTTCAGATGGTTTAGCCGTTGATCCTGCGACAAAGCGCTGTCCAAACAACGGGGCCAGCGTCGATCTGAGTGATTGTTCCGTGACTGCGGGTGTTGGCGATGCAGAGTTAGTCTCGGTCTGGCAGGACCCTGATTTTGATCCCCAGCAACGGGCCTTTTACTACGCGCGGGTGTTAGAGAACCCCAGCTGTCGCTGGTCGACTTATGATGCCATCCGTGCGGGGGTGTCTCCTCGCCTTGATATGCAGGCAACGCTTCAAGATCGTGCGTGGTCCTCACCCATTTGGTACATGCCCTAGGCTGCTTTTAGAGTGATGCGCAGGCCTTTTTGGCGATGGTATAAGAATTGACGCGGGCCTGGTGGTCGTAGATCTGGCTGACGACCACCAGTTCATCAGCGCCGGTTTGTTTAACAAATTTGCTGACCTGCTCGTTGACCTGAGCCTCGGTGCCAACAGCGGATGCGCTGCTGACTTGGCTCAGCATTTGTTTGTCTTGTGCAGTGAGATTGTCCTCGAAGTTGGCTTGTGGCGGAGGTAGTTTGCCGGGATTGCCCAGCCGAAGGTTGATAAAAGCCCGCAAGCTGGAGGAACGAAGATAATGCGCTTCTGCCTCACTGTCTGCTGCGCAGATGTTGTATCCCAAGATGACATAGGGTTCGGACAGTTGCTCGGACGGCTCAAATTGTTGCCGATAAATATCAAGGGCCTGCGTCATGGCCGCCGGAGCAAAGTGTGCTGCGAAGGCGAAAGGCAGTCCGAGAATTGCTGCCAGTTGCGCGCCGAATAAACTGGAGCCCAGGATATACAGGGGCACGTTAGAGCCATGACCGGGAACTGCACAAACCCGTTGTTGTGGTCCGGCAGCTTTTAGGTATTCGCGCAATTCGATGACGTCGCGCGGGAAGTTGTTGGGGTCGCTTTGCAGGGTTCTGCGCAATGCTTGCGCAGTGGCTCCGTCGGTGCCGGGTGCGCGCCCGAGGCCTAAATCGATCCGTCCCGGAAACAACGCATCCAAGGTGCCAAACTGTTCGGCGACCATTAGGGGGGCGTGGTTGGGCAGCATGATGCCGCCGGAGCCCACGCGGATTGTCGAGGTGCCCGCGGCCACGTGACCGATCACCACTGGAGTTGCCGCGCTGGCGATGCCCCGCATATTGTGGTGTTCAGCTAGCCAATATCGGTGGTAACCCAACTGTTCGGCATGTTGAGCAAGATTGAGCGAGTTGGACAAAGCCTCCGCTGCAGTATGCCCTTCGGTGATGGGTGATAAGTCGAGAACAGACAGGACGGTCATGGTTTGCTTTCTGTGGTCTTAGACCTGACCATTGTAGGCGCTATTGGACAGGATAAAAGGGGCAAATCATGTTGCCGGACAATGAATTAGATTGGGTCGATGAGGTTTTGAGCACGGCACGGTCGGTTCGCCGTAAACTGGATTTTGATCGCGCCATAGAGCGCGGCGTGTTGTTGGACTGTATCGATGTTGCGGTGCAGGCACCAACAGGCATTCCCGAGGAGTCCTGGCGCTTTGTGGTAGTAGACGATTTGCGGCAAAAAAAAGCCATTGCCGAGCAATATCATGAGCAACTGGTGAATGTGCTTAAGTCGAGAGATCTGCCCATGAAACCTACACATAAAGCGCTGGTAGACCGATTGCACGAGATACCCGCAATGATTTTTGTCTGCGTAGACGGTGAGCCAAATGAGGATAGTATCGGCTCTCATGTGGCTTATTATGGTTCGGTCTTGCCTGCGGCCTGGTCGTTAATGTTAGCGCTGCGCGCCCGGGGAATCGGCGCGACCTGGACAACCTTGCTGTCGGCATGCCAGCCGCAAATCAGGGAGATTTTGGGTATGCCCCGAGGTACGATACAAACCATTATGCTGCCAGTGGGATATACCAAGGGTGCTGTCCTGAAGCGGGCGCAGCGTCGACCAGCAGAGCAGGTGACGTTTTGGAACACTTGGGGAACATTAAAACAGAGGAGTTTGAAGGAATGGGAGATATAACTGCAGATCGAATTGCCGTTCAGGATGTCATGTCACGCTACGCGGCAGGGGTTGATGATCGAGATTTAGGGCTTTATAGAAGCTGTTTTGCTGATGACGTTGAGGTCGTCGGTTTTGGTGCAGAAACCTTTAGAGGCGGAGATGAGTGGACGGCATATGTGGATCAAGCTTTGCAGGCTTATGGAGCGACTCAGCATATGCTGTCGCCGGTTTATGCGACGATTGAGGGCGACGAGGCAAATGCGCGAACCGATGTACAGGCGCTGCATTATATGAAGGCCAGTGAAGGTACAACGCTAACCCTTTGGGCAACTTATTTTACTAAAATGCGCCGAATAGACGGACATTGGAAAATTGTTCGCCATGAATTGGTCAGCCGCGGCACTAAGATAGAACCGCCGCCGCCAAGCGTTTAGCGTTATTTAGGCGCCGGCCCGCCCTGTCCGGTGAATTCAGGGTCTGGCTCATTGCCTAAGAATATGCTGCCCAAGTCTTGATACAGTGGATGTGAGACCCATCTGTGGGTCGCGCAGCCGTGGGCGTCACGCAGCTTTCGCTCCAAAGGACTGTGAGAGCGCATTGCGCTTGTCCCGGCCGCATTGTGCAGGCTGTCTACCAATTGCATACAAATATTTGCGCCATGTGTGCAGGCCAAGCGCGCATTAATGGTGGTTTCAGCGCCGGGTGCCGGCGCGCCTGCATTCAGTTCGTCTTCGACATCTTGCATAGCTTGCAACACATAAGTGCGAACCGCTCGATAGTTGGCCATGGCTTCGCCCATGCGGTAGGCTGCGATCGGACGTTTGGCCAGTGAGCTGGTTGACATCATCGGGATCTTATTTTGTGCAAGATCTGCAAATGCCTCGAGCATGCCTTTCGCCACACCCAACGCCACGGCGACTTTGTTAAAGGATAACCTCAGCGGCACCGGCATGCGAAATACTGGATTGTCATAGTGTGCAGGCGTCCGCATCAGGTCGACACCCAAAAATCGCGGTTCCACATAAGCGCCGTCTGCTTTGACATCGTTGCTTCCCGAACCGCGCAATCCTGCGACGTCCCAAGTATCTATGATTTCCCACTGATCACGATGCATCATCCACAGTTTCATGATGGGATTGCCGTCTTCACCACGCTCGGGTTCATCACCGTTCATCAATGGTGCGGCCATAAAACACCAAGTTGCATTATGACAACCACTGATGAAAGTTGATTGACCCCATACGCGCACGCCGCCATCTTCGGTGCGTTCTGCACGAGGTGGAATGGAACCGGGGCCGCCGCCGCCGCACATTACAACGTTTGGGTTGTCGATATACACTTCTTTTGCGAGCTCTGGATCCATCCCGCCGGCGGCCATGGCATTGATCTCAGATCCCAACATGACGTTCCACGCAACGGAGGCATCAATCGCGGCGATGCTCTCGAGTATTTTTATGGTGTCCAGGCTACTGGCGTCTTCGCCGCCTAATGCTTTGGGTAGTGTAAAACGAAAGAATCCTTCATCTATCAGCCGTTCAACAATACTGTCTGGGAGTTTTCTGATTTTCTGCGCGGCATCTCCGCCTGCTGCAATTTCATCTCTCATACTTTCGATCTTGTCGAGGCGCTTTTCTAATAGTTCTGCGTGCACTAAAAATCTCCGAATATATCGTTTTGCATTTGGTAAAGAGGGTCACCTGGTAGGCGTTGGCCTCTCGCCAGCCCATCGAAAGGCGCACCCTTTAAGATAGCTGTCGCTTGAACGTTTTGGTTCCAATCCATAACCACCCAGCGAAACATAATTTTCCAGTAATCTCCCCGGCGCTGCATGTGATCGATGTATCGACCTAAATAGGTCATCTCGACATCCGCTTCGTCGGGTTGGGCCGAATAATGATGGGCCATGACGTAGGATTCTACGACAGCGTCGTTATCTTTGAAATCTACAATTGTGTTGGTGACGCGGTGCTGGGTCGCGGCGTATTTGGTGATTGTGGTGGGTAGATTTTCACAAAACGGGTGCGCTGGCCCGTTGTATGCACCGTAAGCGACTTCGGCCTCAGGCCAGTAGGCGCTTTTTAGTAAGTCGGCATCTGCTCGATCGACGCCGCGACAGTGCCTGTATAGGACGTCTTGGATGGCGAGTCGGTCGGCGATTTCTTTTAGATTAGGAATTTTTCCAGTGCTGTTCATGATTTACTCGCTGGTGGCGTGGTGGGTCAAAGCCCCTTGTGCAATAGGGGTATTGGCAATTTTTGCGCGCTCTGGATTACGAATCTCATAAATCTCGATCACGTTGCCAAAAGGATCATTGCCATAAACGGCTGCGCTATCGCCGAACTCCACTGGCGGTCCGACAAAGGTCATGCCTGCTGCGCAGAGCCGCTGATGTTCAGCGACAATGTCGGTGACTTCCAAGGCGAAGTGTGGATAGCCGTAATCACAGGGACGCGAGCGCAAGTCCTTGGGTGGCGGTTGCGTATATTCCCAAAGTTCAATGTGGGCATTGCCGCCGCGTAACATGGCCATTTTTGCACTGGGTTCGGTCAGACCAATGGCGGCTTCTACCGCATCATTTTTACCAGAAAATTGGGCGCCCTCTACTTGTTCAAAACCCAGAACCTCGGTGTAAAAAGTCAGCGCTTGCTCAAAATCTGGAACACCGATGGCGATGTGATGTATGCCGATGATCATAGGTTTCCTCCCACTATGGCGTTTAATCTAGCATTGTTGTCACAGGACTGCATCGTCTATCCAGTTTCGCGGCTTGTTTGTCTGATGATGTGTCGTGTAGCTGATTGTAGTTTTTTATGGTTCGCCAGAATGCTTAGTTCAGCCAGCGAGGTGGGACGTGGTCTTCAACCAGTTGGGTGATGCTGATGCTGCGCAGGTCGTGTTCTCTGCCCACTGCTAGGGCGAATTCTGAAATATCGTTGGTCCGGGTAAATACGCGAGCGTTTGGATATCGTTGTTTGACCCACAGGGCTGTGCGTAAATTGTCCTGCTCTTTTCCCGTGCCGAGAATTACCGTGGGTTCGGCGATGGACAAGTCAATTTTTTCCGCCAGGCTGCCCCATACGAGTGGGTGTGAGATATCGCCCTGAAAAATACTGCGCTGATAGGTTGTGCCGATGCGTTGTTGTTCCTCTGCAACCATAATTCGGCGTTTGGCGTCGATATCGATCACCGCCACATGTGCGATATCTTGAGTTGCAATGTTTTGTAACTCCTCCAAGACAGATTGACCAAAGCGCCCGAACCCTGCGATTACGACCGCGTCGCGGGCTGTGGTGCGTTTGAAATGCTCCATGAGGTTGCTGTGCACAAAACCTTTAGCGGCCATATTATAGGTGTTGAAAATCTCACATTTTTTGCTCAGTGCTGTGCTTTGTGCGGCGCGGCTGAAACGTAGATTATGACAATGTAGGACTACTTTGTTGGTCAACGAGGGGGCTATTTCCAAAATTCGGGTAGCCGCCTCGAACGCTTGAAAGTCGTTATCACCCAATAGCAGGACACGGTGCGCACGCGTTAAGCGCAGTTGTTGCAGCAAATACCGGTGCGTTAGATTGCCCACAACGGTAATTGCGTCAAACTTCTGAGCCAGTTCTTGCTCTCTGACAGGGTCCCAATTGCTGTCGACCACAACAACTTGTGTGGCGGTGCCAGAGCGCTTTAGTAATCTTAAGTAGCTGGTGGTTAAGCGCCCTGAGCCATAGATAATGGTGTGATTGGCTATGCCCCGTAACCGCGACCGGTCGGGTGTCAGGACTTGCACCACGGCATCTATGACGGCAGAGGCGGTGAGCAAAGGCGCGCCGAAGTAAGCGATCCATAATAAGGTTTGGCCCCACCAGGGGCCACCCTTTGGAGTACCCACGTCAAGCCCGCCGACGACGAAAAATCCGAGCGCATAGTAGGCTCTGGTTAACCATCCGGCGCTTTCCAGTTCAGGCCTTTCGGATAAACCAACCCCGGTATACAGTCCAGCAAAGCCAAAGATAAACAGGGTCGCTGCAGCCCACCAGCGCCAGTTAAGTTTTGTTTCTGACATGCAATTTAGTGTCCGGTAAATTTTGGCGGGCGTTTTTCGGCGAATGCGCGCAAGCCTTCTTCAAAGTCTCTGGTTTTGAATAGTCCGGCCAGGTGCACCATCAGATGGTCTACGGCTGTATCATAAGATTCTTCCATCCCCATGCGCATCATTCTTTTGGTCGTCTGTACAGCCACGGGAGCGTTAGCCGCCACGTCTTCTGCCCAAGCCCATGCAGTCTCCATGAGTGCGGTGCTGGGTACCACCGCGTTCACGATGCCAATATCCAGACTTTCTTGGGCGCCGACTGTGCGGCCTCGATAGTACAACTCGGCGGCCTTGGCCCAGCCGACGAGGCGGGGCAAAAGCCATGTGCCGCCACTTTCAGGGACGACGTTGCGCTTGGCGGTCACGGCGGCAAGTTTTGCGTCCTCGGCCATAATTCGCATATCACAAAGGAGCGTCAGATCCATGCCGTAGCCTGCTGCGGCGCCGTTGATGGCGCAGATAATGGGTGTATCTGTATGCCACATGACATTAATCGGTGCATCGCGTAGGTCGAATAACGCGCGCGCCGGCCGCGCTGTTTCGCCCTGTTGCGGATCCTGCTCTTTTTGCATGCGCTCACTGGTATCAATCAAGTCAAGACCGCTACAAAAGCCACGACCAGCGCCGGTAAGAATGATACAGCGCACATCTGGATCTTTGTCAGCTTCGACCATTTTCGCCGATAATTCTTGAAGCATGTCGCGGCTGATGGCGTTAAGTCGCTCGGGCCGATTGAGCGTGAAAGTGACAATATGTCCAGTTTGTTCAACTAGGAGTTGCGGCGTGGTAGATGGAGTGATGGCCATGAGACAGGGTCCGTTTTGTGATTATCTCGGCATGTTAGTCCTGTTGGGCAAAGGCTGTAAATTGTTTACGTGCAGTTAACGTTTGGGTTTATGGGCCCTGTCTGCCGGTGGGAATAACATTTGCTTTTTAAGATGATGTGTTAAGTTTAGGTAATTGTTTTGTCCTTAAGGAGAGGTCGTGTCTGAAGCTACCGTTATAGATTCAATTAACCCCCATTTGCGGGGCAATAATGCACCGATTCATGAAGAAATTACGGCGCAAAATCTGCAGGTGATAGGGAAAATCCCTGATGATCTTGAGGGTAATTTTCTGCGTATAGGCCCCAATCCCTACTTTGTACCAGATGAGCAGCGCTATCACCTGTTCGACGGGGACGGCATGATACATGGCGTGCATATTTCCAAAGGTGGGGCCACATATCGCAACCGCTTTATTGATTCAGCTGGTTTGCGCGAGGAACGTCAGCAGGGTAAATGGATTTATCCGGGTCTGAATATGTTTGGTGATTATTTGGCCAAAGGTGAAATGCCAAGCAGCAAAAATACGGGCAATACGGCAATGGTGTTTCACAACAACCAGTTGTTTGCGTTGATGGAAGGGGGTAAGCCTTATCGTGTTTCGCTGCCTGATTTGCAGACGCAGGGGGAACATGATTTTCACGGCACGTTGACCCACAATTTTACGGCGCACCCGAAGGTGGACAGTCAGTCAGGTGAAATGATGACCTTTGGCTACGGGATTATGCCACCTTATTTGACTTACTCTGTGGTGGGCGTGGACGGAAGGGCCGGACACACGACCGAAATTACGCTCCCCAGGCCGGTGATGATGCATGATTGTGCGATTACGGCGCGTTACACCATTTTTCCGGATCTTCCGTTAGTTTTTGATCTCGAAAAAATGATGGCCGGAGAAGGTTTGGTCGGCTGGGATCCGGCTAATGGCTGCCGAATTGGAATTTTGCCCAGACAGGGTTCAGATCAGAATATTCGCTGGTTCGAAATCGAAGAAAGTTTTTTATTTCACGTTGCTAATGCCTGGGAGGAGGGCGATGAGGTCATTGTGCAGGCTTGTCGGTCCGATCGCGGTGGAATAGAAAGCGGCGATGGCGATGTGCGGGCGCAGTTAGGACAGCTGCATGAATGGCGTTTTAATATGACCACGGGAGAAGTCAGTTCAAAGCCTTTGGATCGTGGCTTCTATTGTGACTTCCCGAGGATAAAAGAAGATCTCGTCGGTTATAAAAACCGGTATATTTATGCCTCCAGGTTTCGTGTGGATGAAATGCCGATGTTTGATGGCGAACTGAAATACGATAACCAAACGGGCGAAATTTCGGTTCACCATTTTGGTGATCATTGTGAATCGGGCGAGGCGGTTTTTGCACCTCGCCAAAATGCGAGCAGTGAAGACGATGGGTACGTCATTTGTTTTGTCTACGATAAACAAACACAAACCAGTGAATGCCAAATCATAGACGCGCAGCGCTTTGCTGATGCACCGGTGGCAAGAATCAAAATACCGCAGCGCGTACCGCACGGATTTCACGCGGCTTGGGTTGCCGATTAAATATATACGGTGTGCGCCCTACATGGGTCTAGAGGCATCCATAAACACCAACAACATGAATAACACGGACAAGAGAAGAATAATGGGCAAGCCAACGCTTTATGGGATCAGTGCATCACGAGCCTTTCGCTCAATCTGGGCAGCCGAAGAAATAGGTCTTGAATATAACCACGTAGCGACTTCGTTTCGGGGAGACGCGCAGGCTGAGTCTTATCGATCAGTCAATCCAAATGCCCGGATTCCCGCGTTGGTGGATGGCGATTTTAAGCTCTTCGAGTCGATGGCGATTAACCTTTACCTTGCTCAGACTTATGGGCCTCATTTGCTGGCCGAAGGGGCGCAGGCGCAGGCTTTGACGTGGCAGTGGACGGTTTGGGGGATCAGTGAAATTGAGCCTCTACAAATGCAGATTGTGGTGCAAAAACTATTTACCAAGCCGGAGAGTCGCAATGCCGGGATCGTTGCAGGCGCCGAGCGGGCCTTGGAGAGGCCGTTGGCAGTTTTAAACGCGGGTTTGGCGGATCAAGCTTATTTGTTGGGTGACGAATTTACGATTGCTGATCTCAATCTCTCGGGTGTAATGGATTTGTTCAAAAATATTGAATTCGAGACGGCCGCCTGGCCAAACGTTGAGCGCTGGTTGAAGGCCTGTTACTCGCGCCCTTCTTATCAAAGTGCGAAGCGCGTGGGTACTTAGAACGACTAAACGTTGCCTATGGGTGACGGCGCGTGAGTGTTGCAGTCTAGGTTAGCGTTGATGGCGATGCGCTTGTTTGATGAACGCGGCAGCCTGTTCTGCGATCATGACCGTGGGCGCATTGGTATTGCCCGACGTAATTGTGGGCATCACTGATGCGTCAGCCACTCTCAAGTGAGCAACCCCATGGACAGCGAGTCGATCGTTGACGACGGCCATGGCATCTTGACCCATTTTACAGGTGCCTACAGGATGAAAAATAGTGGTGCCCAACTCGCCCGCGGCTTGGCGCATGGACGCCTCGGTTTTGATGTCGGCACCGGGTTTAAGTTCTTTGGGGTTAAATGGGGATAATGCGTTTGACTGCATTATGCGCCGGGTGAATTTTAGAGATTCAACGGCGACGGCCAAGTCCTCTTCCGTAGAAAGATAGTTCAGCTGAATTTTAGGCGCTGCAAAGGGATCTTTGTTTTTGACCTGTATATGTCCGCGGCTGCTAGGGCGTAGGTTGCAGACGCTGGGGGTAATTGCGTTGTAACGATGTAATGGTGCGCCAAACCTATCTAGTGATAGTGGTTGGACATGCCATTCAATATTGGCAGAGGTTTGTTCTGGGTGGCTTTTTGCAAACGCTCCTAATTGTGAAGGCGGCATGGTCAACGGCCCAGTATGTTTAATAAAATACTCCAAGCCCATGGCAGCCAATCCCCAAGGGGTGCGGGCACGTTGATTCAGCGTAACCGTATTATCGACCTGATAGATGGTGCGAATCTGTAAGTGATCCTGCAAATTTTGGCCAACGCCGGGCAGGTTATGACGCGTTTCAATTTGGTGCTGACCAAGTAGACCAGCTGGGCCGATGCCCGCAAGCTGTAACATTTGAGGGGATGCAACCGCGCCTGCACTTAAAATGACCTCGCTGCGGGCCAGCCATGTTTGTTGTCCCGAGGGGGTTTGAACCGTCACTCCCCGTGCAATGAGCTCGCCGTTTTGTTGACGGTCAATATTCAGTTGAGTGACGTGTGCTTGAGTCAGCACGGTTAGGTTAGGTCGGTTTTTCACGGGATCGAGAAATGCGCGGGCGGAACTCCAGCGGCGGCCGGCTTTTTGATTCATCTGGAAATAAGCATTGCCGAAATTGTCACCTTGGTTGAACTCCTTGATTTTTGGGATACCACATTCCTCAGCTGCGTCTCGCCACGCGTCGAGAATCTCCCAATTCACTCTTCGCTCTTCGACATTCAGCTCGCCGGTGTCGCCGTGGAATTGGTTGGCGCCATGCTGGTATTTCTCTGATTGTTTAAAGACCGGTAATACGTCCTCCCAGCCCCAACCTTGATTGCCCAGTTGCGCCCAATGATCGTAGTCGCTGCTTTGGCCGCGCATATAGACCATTGCATTAATTGACGAACAGCCGCCGAGGACTTTACCGCGCGCGTAACCAATGGAGCGGCCATTTAGGCCGGGTTCAGGCTCTGTTTCAAAACACCAGTCGGTGCGAGGATTGCCAATGGTGAAAAGATATCCGACGGGTATATCAATCCAGAAATAATTGTCTTTCTTACCGGCTTCAAGAAGTAGTACATTTTTTTCGGGGTCGGCTGATAGACGATTTGCCAATACGCAGCCCGCGGTGCCAGCGCCAATAATAATGTAGTCGTAATCTTTCACGCATAACCTCTCTGTGTTACGACAAGGATAGCAGAGGGTTGCACTGTTTTTCAGGTTCAGTGCTGCTGTGTGTCTTTGCGGTTGAGCATGGGGGAGAGGGTGATCAGCCTGAGTCAAGATCTGGCTATTTGCTCAGATGAGGATCATTCTTGCGGTACTGCAAACCAAAGTAGGAGAAGCTATGAAACTTTATCGGGTTGCTGCTGCGCCGAATCCCACCAAAGTGATGTTGTATATTGCCGAGCGCGAAGCCTTGGGTGCGCAAATACCGGTTGAGCAGGTGTCCGTTAATGTCATTAAAGGTGAACATCGAGCAGCGGAGCATCTTGCGCGCAATCCGTTTGGTACGCTGCCGGTTCTCGCGCTTGATGACGGCAGTTATCTATTGGAATCACTGTCAATTATTATGTACCTAGAATCTCGTTTTCCTGAACACAGGTTACTGCCAGTGGAAATTGAAGCCTGTGCGTTGGCAAAAGATTTAGAGCGCACGGTTGAAATGCGCGTTGCGATGCCTATCGCGCGTTATGTTCATGCCACCCGGTCACCGCTGGGTTACCCGCCTGACCTAAAGGTTGCTGGTGAAATCGAAGGGTCTTTGCCTGTGGCGTTAAAATGGCTCGAAAAGAAACTCAGCGATGGGCGCGAGATGCTCATGGGTTCGCAAGTGAGCATTGCCGATTGTACCTTACAATCTGCGCTGCAATTTGCTCGGTTTGGTCAAGCTGATCTAATTGGAGCCTACCCTCTGTTGGCGGCTTGGGATAGTCGGTATCGCGCGCGGCCAGCGGCGCTTTCGATTCTTAAGTTTTAGTCCAGAATGGGTCTCGCAGTAGACGTTTGAGCAGCTTTCCTGTGGGCAGGCGTGGTAGTTGGTTTGTGAAGTCTATGGATTTGGGGACCTTGTAACTCGCCAAGTGTTCGCGTGCGTATGTTGTAATGTCCTCGATGAGTTGTTCATTTTTCTCTGTGCCGGGTTTGGCTTCAATGATGGCTTTAACCTCTTCGCCAAATTCCGGATTAGGAATGCCAAAAACGGCAACATCCTGGACTTGTTCGTGCAGAATCAAAACATCTTCAATCTCACGAGGATAAATATTGACGCCACCAGAGATAATCATGAATGCTTTTCGATCGGTCAAAAAGAGATAACCCTCTGAGTTGATAAACCCTACATCACCCAGCGAAGTCCAGCTTGTCTGTTGAGGATGTGTCGCCTGTGTGGTTTTGTCGGGTGCGTTGTGATACTCGAATGGACGGTGGGTTTGCTCGAAATAAACTAATCCTTCCATCCCGATGGGTAGCTCGTTGCCTGCTTCATCGCAAATGTGCAGCGTACCGCTGTGTGCCCGGCCTACGGAGCCAGGGTACTCAAGCCATTGCTCAGGGCTGATAATGGTTGAGCCGTTGCGCTCAGTGCCTGCGTAATATTCCCACAAAATAGGCCCCCACCAACGCATCATCCGTTGTTTGATTTCAACTGGGCATGGGGCTGCGGCGTGAATTGCACACTGATGGCTGCTCAAATCATATTGACCTAAAACTTCAGTGGGGAGGTTCAGCATTCTCACGAACATCGTGGGCACCCATTGACTGTGTGTGATTTGATGATGTTCTATGTTCTTTAGCGAAGATTGTGGGTCGAAGCGCTCCATCATATAGACGCTTCCGCCCAGAGAGAGTGTGCGCATGCAGTAGCCAAAAGGTGCGGCATGATAAAGCGGCGCGGGTGAAAGATAGCGGGTATGCTGGTCTATGCCGTAAGGATTGTTTGGCTCCACCCCGGGTATGCCATGCTCAATTGTTTGCCCTGTGAGGGGACGTTTGATGCCTTTGGGACGGCCTGTGGTACCCGAGCTGTAAAGCAAAGTATCCCCCATGGGTTGCTCTGCTAGAGGGTAATTAGGCTGCATGTCCAAGAGTTTTTGATAGGCTTCATACCCTGCTACGGCACCTTTACTAAAGCGGTGAGGGCAGTTGTGTAGGTGCGCCTCGAGTGCTGCTGCCACCGGTAACTCGGATGAAACAAAAAGCGCTGAACTGCATGAGTCGTTGACAATGTAGGCCACTTCGCTGGCAGTGAGATAGCGATTAATACACGTGAGGTAAAGGCCAGATCGCAATGCGCCCCAAGAGATAATGAAATAGTCCAGATGGTTTTCCATCAGGAGTGCGACGTGATCGCCGGGTCTCAACCCACGTGCGAAGAGAAGTTGTGCGACTTGGTTGGACTGCGCCTCTAGCTCTGCCCACGTTAACTGAACTCCCGTTTCGCAGTTCAAGACAGCGGTGGTATTGGGTTTAAGGGTTGCCCAGTGTCCTGGATACATGAGTCTGACCTCAAAATAACTTGATTATAGCTCGAGCGGCCTGCGCAGTTGCCCCTGATTCGAACTAGGGATGTTTTTCTTTCAGTATTTTGGGCAAAAAAATAGCCCCGCAGAGTTGCGGGGCCAATTAGGGGGAAGTGTTGCGGTGCCGAGGATTGTCTAACTAGGCCGCTTCGCTTCCTCGAATGTACTCCAGTTGCTCTAATGCCTTTGTCAATGCGGCCAAAAAAACCGTTGGGTTGTGCGCGCTCTCAAGGAATACATCTGTTGCGTATGCCTCTAGTAGGTCTGTGTCATTATCGTTCCGATTAAGATGATCCATATCTTATTTCCTCTGTGTGAATTCCACGTTTAGGATTACAGATACTAAATATAACCGTAGACCTGTCTGTGCGAGAGTTCACAATTTTCAGAGGAAACCCTACAGCATTTCTGCAGCAATGAGCTCCAGTGCTTCGGGTTGTTGGCAGCCTAATAGCATAGCGCCCACATGGCCTTTGTTGCCGGCGGTTTTCCAGCGTCCAAGGCGCTCTTTGATCCGCTGGGCAGGTCCCACCAAATGGCAGGCGTCGATCAGTTCCGCGGGCACTGCGGCTGCCGCCTCGTCTTTTTTGCCGGATAAAAATAGATCCTGAATTTTAACGGCCTCGTCTTCAAATCCGAGGGCGGTGGCATAGTTGTTGTAGAAGTTTTTCCCGCGGGCGCCCATGCCTCCGATATACAACGCCATGTTTGCACGAATCGGCATCATGCATTTTGCAACGTCATCACCCATGATGACGGTGACAAAGGGGGAGACTTCAAATTGTGTGAGATTTTTGTCTCCTGCCGCATCGAATCCTTGCTGAATAGGTTTTTCAAATACGCTGTATTTTTCGGGATCCATCCAAATCGGAAAAAAACCGTCGCACACTTCAGCGGCGGCGGCGACACCGCGCGGGGTAATATTTGCGGCGTAAATTGGGATATCTTCTTCGCAATGTAGGATGCTTTTGAGGGGTTTACCCAGGCCGGTGGCGCCGGGTCCCGTATAAGGTAATTGGTATAGTTCACCGTCGAACGCTGCGGGTGCCTTGCGTGCAAAAATTTGTTGCATGACTTGTACATATTCTTTCAGCCGAGTCACGGGCTTGCCATATGGGACCCCGTGCCAGCCTTCGATTACTTGAGGCCCTGAAGCGCCGAGGCCAACGATGAACCTGCCGCCAGATAATTCCGCGAGGCTCATGGCAGTCATGGCGGTCATTGCGGGCGTTCGGGCTGGCATTTGCATGATCGCGGTGCCGACTTTGATGGTGTCGGTTTGAGCCAGTATCCATGCTGCAGGCGTGACGGCGTCTCCGCCCCAGGCTTCAGCGGTCCAGACAGAGTCATAGCCGAGTGCTTCTGCATGTTTGATGGCTTTTAAATTGATGTTCACGCGCGCACCAATGCCGCCGCCCAGAATTCCTAATTTCATCGCGAGCCTCTAAGTTTTTTCTTGGACACCATGATCACCGACGACGACCGAAAAATCTAGCGCACCGTTAGAGGGCGCTTGTCGCTGATGGGACAAAGGCTCTAATTGCTGCGGGTTGAGTAAGCGTTCTGAGGATGTTGTTGTGGAGAAACGGCGGGCCTGCAGGCGGCGATCAGCGACGAACCCGTCGTTTGAGTTTGTCTAGTTTTTCTTTCCAATGTTGGAACAGCGCTGGGTCACCACCGCGGTCGGGGTGGTGCTCTTGGCACATGCGACGCGCTTCCATAATTTCATGCACCGGTAATACCAACTCTAGTCCCAGTGCTTCGATTTCTGTCTGGGAAAGCGTTTTTACAGGGCTGTCGTCTTCAGGCTGCGCGTAGAAGCCACGCCAGTTGCTGTTGGAGCGATTTGCATAGGATACGGGACCAGAGAGGCCGAGTTTCCATGGATGATTTTTAGCGGGCTTGGGCATGCGTTACGTATCTGCAGCGAATCGTCGAAGCACGGTAACATATTTATTTGACCAGTTGATATTTAACGCCGATGCTTTTGTGATTGACTTGGTTTAAAGAAGGAATTGTTGATGTTCAAGCAGTGGTGGGTGATTGTCTTTCTGGGCGTGAGTTCCGTTCACGCTGAGCAGCGCTATTTTGTGGAGCCGGAGCCTTTGGAAGGTAGCGAATTTCGTGATTTGTTGTCACAGGTCGGGCCTGAACTCATTATGGCGGGGCAACCGACCGTTCTGGGCCTGCGGCAGATGGCGCAACAAGGCGTCACGATGGTGATTAATTTGCGCACCATGAGAGAGATGAATGACCGCAGTGTGGTACCTTTTGATGAAGCAGCTGAAGTTTCCCAACTGGGCTTGACCTATGTGCATCTGCCCTCTGGCGGTGCTCAATCGCCTTATTCACGGGCTATCGTCGATCAGTTCGCCAAAGCGCTGGAGCAAGCGGATGGCCCTGTGCTGTTGCACTGCACTGTGGGTTGGCGCGCCAGCCATCTGTGGGTCGCCTATTTGGTGGCCTACGAGCAAATGCCTTTGCCCAAGGCTCTGGATATTGCTCGGCAGCTTAATTTTGGCGACTTACCCGTTGAAGGTTTTCTGGGCCAACCGCTGACACTCACCCCGATACATTAGGAGAGATATTATGGAAACGCACTTGATTAGTCGTTTTGCAGTGCCCTCATTAGACAGCCTGCCACTTGATATTCGCCATCGCATAGAAGGCATTCAAGAAAAATCGGGATTTGTGCCCAATGTGTTTTTGGTACTGGCTCGGCGACCAGCAGAGTTTAGGGCTTTTTTTGCGCAGCATGATGCGTTGATGGACAAGGACAGCGGATTAACCAAGGCGGAGCGCGAGATGATTGTGGTGGCGACCTCGGCAGCCAATGCTTGTCAGTATTGTGTCATCGCACATGGGGCAATTCTGCGCATCCGAGCGAAGAATCCTCTGTTGGCGGATCAAATTGCGGTTAATTACTTAAAGGCAGACATCACGCCCCGACAAAGCGCGATGTTAGATTTTGCCTTACAAATCGCTCTGCATAGCGCGACAGTGGAAGCTGCAGATTTAGAATTACTGCATGCCCAGGGCTTCAGTGATGAGGATATCTGGGATATCGGCGCGATTGCGGCCTTTTTTGCAATGAGCAACCGGTTGGCCAACCTGGCTGCGATTCGGCCCAATGCCGAATTTTACTCTATGGGCCGCTAGTGAATTGATTTGTCGGGTCGCTTTGGCGCGGGTTTTGTCCCCACGTTGGTCACCTATTGTATGTTTTGAGTTCGCAAGTGAGCCCCGCACTTTGATAGTTGTCAGACGCTTGGCAAAAAAGCACAAGCTCAAGTGACGATATTAGCGACGCTGGCCCTGTCATAAAGCAAAGCGGCCACAGAACATTATACTGAGAGCATCAACCGCCCACCTGAACGAATCCCGTCGCAGCAGTCCTAGCCTAGCTGCCTGAAACTCGCCGATCGAAACCTTCCCAATGTGGTTCTCGTAGGTCTTTACGTTTGATTTTTCCAACGGGAGATTTGGGTAAGGGGTCGGTTGTGATTTCCACCCCGCCGGGTTTTTTGTAGGAACCCAGCTCATCGGCAACCCATTGCGTGATGTCAGCAGGTGTTACTTTAGCTTCCCGAGTCACGACACAAACTGCGTAGGGCGTCTCGCCCCAACGAGGATCGGGCACGCCAAAGACAGCGACTTCGATCACCTCTGGGTGCCCGGCGATGACATTTTCGAGTTCCGCCGGCCAGATGTTGTAGCCGCCGGATATGATCATGTCGTCCGCGCGGTCGACGACATACAGGTACCCGTTCTTATCAAGCTTGCCAAGATCGCCCGTTTTGATCCATTGGTTAATCCGTCTGGCCCGGGTTGCTTCAGGGTTGTTCCAGAATTCGCTCATCATGCCGTCAGATTTGGCAACAATTTCGCCGACGGTGTCCACCGCCAGCGGCTGGTTGTCTTCGTCCCAAATCTCTATTTCGGCAAAAGGTAACGCCAAACCGCAGGCGCGTAGTGGATTGGAACCCTCAATTTCTGCGAACCATTGTGCACTGTTCATCATGGCGACGGGCAATACTTCGGTTTGTCCATAGCCTTGATACAGAGCGTCACCGAACACCTCCCTTGCGGCAAAGGCGGTGGCGTCTTGAATAGGAGCGGCAGCGATCAAAAGGCACTTGAGGTGCGAAAAATCGCGCCCCCGAGCGGAGGTTTCTCTCACCACAGCATTGACCATAGTAGGGACCATAAAAGCGTAGTTAATTTTTTCCTGCTCGATGAGATCCAGCGTTTTGACAGGATCAAAATGATCGACCATGACGTTGCAACCGCCGGATAGCCAGATGGGCAGATATTGATACCCCGACCCGTGAGAAATAGGGCCGAGGTGTAAACATTTGTCTCCAGGTTCAACGGGCGGAAAGGTATAAAACCAGTCTCTGCCGGCGGCTAACCAGGCTTTGTGGGTGTATGCGACACCCTTGGAAACACCCGTGGTGCCGCCGGTGTGCCGAATGATAAAATAATCGTCCGGTGTGATGGGCAGATTGGGGTCTTCTGCAGACTGGGCGGCAAGCCATGTCTCGTAACTATCGTCGCGCACAAAAATGTGTTCAAGGTCTTCGAGTTCGTGCTCAAGGCCGGCCACTTCGTGGGCGTAGGCGGCACTGACCAGTATGATTTTGCAGTTGGTATGGCCAAGCATATGGCTATGTGCCTCACGACCGTTGCGCGGGTAGAGTGGAACACGCACCGCATTGGCGATTGCGGCCGCCTGAAAAAGATCAGCGGCCTCAATGGCGTTGTCTTCTAAAACGCCGACGCGGTCGCCGGGTTGCAGGCCCAGCTTGCGCAATCCGTTGGCCAAGCGAATACCCCGCTCCCATGCTTGGCTAAAGGTTAAATGGGTATCGTTGTGTCGGACCGCATACCGTTGAGCGTGGTGTTGTGCAGCGCGACGCATGAGTGTGCGTACGTCCATTTTGACCTCCCCTTTGGTCTCTAAATCGTCTTCTGTTCTGGACTTACTGTGTGTTGACTGTGCAGGGCCAGAGCAGACCGTGCCGTGATAAACACCGATAACTTAGTTTAAGTGGGTGGTTCAAGTCCATCGCCGCAATAACCAGATTGTGTTTTCACCAATTACCCGGATGGTATCTAGAGGTACATAAAGGTCAACACACTAGAAAGAGTAAGCCACATAATGAGGGTTAGCGGTACACCGACCTTTACGAATTCTCTGAAGGTATAGTTGCCCGCGCTCATAATGATCAAGTTTGTTTTATAGGCCATGGGCGTTGCATAGCTCATGTTGGCGCCAAACAGGACTGCCAGCACAAATGGCTCGGCGGGTAATCCCAGGGCCTGTGCGATGCCGATGCCGATAGGGGTGCCAATCACAGCCGCTGCATTATTGGAAACGACGTTTGTCAGAAATGCCAGCAACAACATCAGTGCAGATAATACAATTGGGGGCGAGGCACTTTGTGTGGCGAATAAAAACAGCTCGGTTAAATATTGGGTTGCGCCGGTTACCTGTAATCCCAAGCCCAGAGCGAGGCTGGCCGCGACAATAAAATAAACCGATGGACTGATGGCGCCCAGTGCACTGTTTATGGTTACGCAGCGCGTGAGGAGCATTGCTGAGCAGCCTGCGATCCCGGCGACGGCGATGGGCATGATTCCCAATGCGGCCAGGGTGACTACCGTGATGAGTATGCCGAATGCAAGTGGGGCTTTTTTGGAGCGGGGTAGAGCGACACTGCTGTCTAAAAGCAAGAATTCTGGCGATCGTTTAATCACAGCCAATTGGTCGCGCGGACCTTGGACAAGCAGTACATCACCTGGGCTCAGAATAACGTCATGGATGTCCTCTTTCGATCGCCATATTTTCTTACCCGAACGATGTAACGCTAACACCGCCAATTGATAACGGTCTAAAAATTGGCTGTAGGCTAAGTTTGCGCGGTCCAGACGCGATCCTCTGACGATGGCAATTTCAGCCAGCGTTTGATCCTCAGCGTTGAGAGGGTGTGCTTCTTTTGTGTTGGCGGTCGTAGCAAATAATTTAGCTTTTAGACTCTCTTCAAACGCTTTTAGATTTTTTGGAGTGTCTCTAACCCTCAGTCGATCGTTTACCTGCAGCTCAATGTCCGGCAGAGGCATGAGTGTGGTATCCCCGCGCCGAATCCTTATTACCCGCATGTCTCCGCCAGTCAAGGCAATGGCTGCAGACAGGGTTTTGCCGACGGCCACGGCATCATCGGTTAGGTGCAAGCGAGCATCGAACAGTCGAGGGGAATCCGCGGAGAGTTTTGTCGCCCTAGCTGGCAGTAGCCTTGGTGCGACCAACCATAGATAAGCCAATCCAACGCAGGCGCCGACTGAGGCAGGAATGGCAAAATCGAAAAGACCAAATCGTTCCAGTCCTAAATCTGCGGCTACGTTGACGACCAGTAAGTTGGTTGAGGTGCCGATTGTGGTCGTCATCCCACCGACCAGCGTCGCAAAGCCCATCGGCATGAGTATCTTTGATGAAGAGGACTTGTTGCGTAGGCAGACGCTGATCAGGATCGGAACAAAGAGCACCACAATGGGTGTGTTGTTAACAAAAGCTGATAGGCAGGCGCCGGTGATCAACGTTGCCAATAATGACAGCGCCGGAGATTTTCCCCACAAGATGCTCAAGCCCCTGCCGATGGGTTCTAACGCTCCGGTCTGCACGAGCCCCTGACCGAGTACCATGAGCGCACACACAGCAATCAGTGCCTCGTTGGCAAAACCGGAAAACAGGCGGCTTGGGTTAAAGTCAGCAAAAGGGAAAAGGGTAAACCCGACAACCAATACAACAAGTAACGACAGTGAGGTGATCTCCAGCCGCCAATTGTCTCTGCTAAAGCCATACAGTGCGATCAAAGTCATCACCAGCATCGCTGATGCGTGGGGGTTTGGTAGGTCTGGCATGGTGGTGATCATCAGTTTTGAGATTGCATTTGTTTAGTAAACATAAATTCTGCCGCGGCCAGCGCTCCGGAAGTGCTATAATTGCCCGAGGCGCTTATGTTACATTTTTGCGTCATGATTTTTTTGAACACAACCTCGGTCGCCGGCGCCTCCGAGGTTGTTCGGTTTTGGGAAGTGGAAATCGATAATGGCTAGTTTTGAACATACCGGTGAAGCGCACGATCAGGATGAACTGTATAAAGTACGCCACAGTCTCGCACATGTCATGGCTCAGGCGGTGCTCGAAATGCGTCCGGGATCTACGTTAGGTTTTGGCCCGCCGATTAAAGACGGCTTTTATTATGATTTCATATTAGCCGCACCGTTGACGGATGAAGATTTCCCGGAGCTTGAGCGGCGGATGAAAAAAATCTGCAAAAAAGGCCAAAGGTTTGATCGTGAAGATCTGAATCCTGCAGAGGCGCTGGCGCGTATTGAGGATATGGGAGAGCCCTACAAGAGGGAATACGGCGCCGAACTCTTGGCAAAGCAGGGTTTAGATAGCCTGTCGTTTTACCGCAATGGTCCGTTTTTAGATATGTGTGAAGGGCCCCATGTGCACACGACCAAAGACATTCCCCGCGATGCGTTCAAAATCAGGAGTGTTGCGGGCGCCTACTGGCGAGGTAATTCTGACAACGTCATGATGACCCGGCTTTATGCGTGGGCATTCCTCGATAAGGCCTCACTCGACGCGCATGTGCAGGCTTATGCAGAAGCCCAAGCAAGGGACCATAAAAAATTGGGCCGTGAGCTGAGTATTTACGCCATCGATAATGACATCGGCAAGGGGTTGCCGTTGTGGTTGCCCAATGGCACGGTCATTCGCGATGAATTAGAAAACCTGGCGAAAGAGCTTGAATTTAAGGCGGGATTTCATCGCGTCACGACGCCACATCTAGCGAAAGAGACGCTTTATCATACGACCGGTCATTTGCCTTACTATGCAGAGGATATGTACCCTGCCATGGAAGTGCTTGAGGGTGTTGAGCAAGTTGAGGCAGGCGAGGAACGTCGAGTTAAAGAGGCGTATCGTTTGCGGCCGATGAATTGCCCCCATCACCATAAAGTATTTGATGCTGAACCTCGCAGCTATCGCGATCTGCCGTTGCGTTTGGCTGAATATGGTCAGGTTTACCGATTCGAAGATTCTGGTGCTGTTGGTGGGTTAGTGCGTGTGCGAGGTATGTCGATGAACGATGCACATATTTATTGCACCCGGGCGCAGATCAAGCAAGAGTTTAAGTCGGTCATTGAAATGTCTAAAGAAGCCTACGGTGTGCTTGGTTTGGATGATTTTAATATTCGTTTGTCGCGCTGGGACCCCGAAGATCCAAAGGGAAAAGATAAATATGTGGACGACCCACTAGCGTGGGCTGAAAGCGAGGCCATCTTAGTCGAGGTGCTAGATGAGTTAGGGGTTGCCTACAGTGAGGGCATCGGCGAAGCCGCGTTTTACGGGCCAAAGCTGGATTTTCAGTTTCTAACCGTTACCGGGCGCGAAGAGACGGTTTCGACGGTTCAATTGGATTTTGCTGTTCCCGGCCGAATGGGATTGAAATATGTGGGTGCCGACGGCGCTGAACATGTCCCATATTGTATCCATCGTGCACCCTTTAGCACACATGAACGCTTTGTTGCGTTCCTCATTGAGCATTTTGCTGGTGCGTTCCCAACTTGGTTGGCGCCGCTGCAGGTTCAGGTATTGACGGTCGGTGAACAATTTGACGACTATGCCAAAGCGTTTGTTTTGCGTTTACGAAAGCACCTAGTTCGTGCCGAACTTGCACCCTCGGACGATACCTTGCCGAAGAAAATTCGAGAAGGGACGGTCAAAAAAGTCCCCAATTTGATCATCGTAGGTGAGCGTGAGGTGGCAGAGGGGACGGTGACTTTGCGCAGGTATGGGCATCGAGACCAGCACACCATGTCGCTCGATGTTTTTGAGCACGCTTTGCTGCAAACAATTAGCGAGCGCCGCTTGTCCTTTGCATTGCCCGAGTCTTGAGCGCGGCAGGTTGGTCATCCCACCGCGCACTAGCGGTCGGGATTTTCTGGATTGACAGCGCCAGCGGTGGGCTGACTCAACGGCAGGATGGCGGCAGCGACTTTTGATTCGGCTGGTGTGTTGTTGGCAATCTGAGTCGACAAGCCGATCAAATCCAGCAAGATCTGGCCAGCTTCTTCAAGCATTGCATCGTCTTCAACAAATTCGATCTTCGCGGGTGCCCGATTGGGATCGTTGGCGCCTTCTTCTGTGGAGGTCCCTTGCTCCGCTAACTCTTCTTTGGCTTTGTCCTCAGCCTCGATGAGCTCATCGAGTTGATCTAAAGATAAAGCCGGGGGCTTACCTTTGGCTGTGCGAATCGAATTTTCCAGCCCCAAGCGCCATTGGTCGTCCGCTGCCTTTTCAGTCTTTCTCGTTGCCTCGTTGAGCGAGATATGTGTGCGTGAGGCATTTTCCACGCCCTTTTGGGCGATTGCGCGAAAGTAGTCGAACTCAATATTGTCTTCGACGCGGTCTTTGTGGCGGGTATTCAGTTCCGGAAGCAAAGACGAAATTTGCCCGTACGCGTCAAAAGAAGCTGCCTGAATGACGTCCCAAGGCATGGCGTCGTCAAGCGCGCTTTCGCCAATGTGATCGGTATTATATAGGTTTGGGAAGGAGACATCAGGCATGACACCCTGATGTTGCGTGCTTTGGCCGGAGACACGATAGAACTTAGCCGCGGTGATTTTTAGCTGACCCCGGTTTAAAGGAACCAACGTCTGTACGGTGCCTTTGCCAAAGGTCTGGCTGCCAACAATCACGCCGCGACCATAGTCTTGGATCGCACCGGCAAAAATTTCAGAAGCCGAGGCGGATAACCGATTGACAACAACTGCCATTGGGCCATCCCAAGTGATGGCATTGTCGTTGTCGGCATAAACGTTCGCCCGACGCCGCGCGGATTTGACCTGCACAGTTGGACCCGATTTGATGAACAGCCCAGTTAGGGTATCTGCCTCTTGGAGTGAGCCACCACCGTTGTTGCGTAAGTCGATGACCAACCCGTCAATGTTCTCTTTTTTCAGCTGATGTATCAGTTTGGTGACGTCTCTGGTTGTGCTGCGGTAATCTTTCTCGCCTTGTTGGCTGGCTTTGAAGTCGATATAGAAGGTGGGTACGTCGATGACCCCAATGCGATATTCGCGCCCGTTTTCGTTAAAGGTCATGAGCTTGGCCTGCGCGGCCTGCTCCTCTAGTTTGACCGTATTGCGGACAATAGAAATGACTTTTGCCGTATCATCTTCTTTTTCAGAAGCGATAATTTCTAGGCGAACGGTGGAGCCCTTTGGTCCACGAATGAGTTCGACTACATCATCAAGGCGCCATCCAACCACGTCTATCAAAGGCCCTGTGCTGCCCTGTCCAACGCTGATGATCTGGTCGGCAACTTCTATGTTGCCCGCTTTATCTGCAGGTCCAGCGGGAACCAGGCGAACAACCTCAGTATGGTCCTCATCACTTTTCAGGACAGCACCAATACCCTCGAGCGATAGTGACATATTGATGTTGAAATTTTGTGACGTGCGCGGTGAAAAGTATTGAGTGTGGGGGTCGTAAGTTGTGGAAAACGCATTGATGTAAGTTTGGAATGCGTCTTCGCTTTTGATTTGTAAAGCCTGCTTCAGGCGATATTTATAGCGCTTGGTGAGCGTTTCAGTAATCTCGTCGATGTCTTTGTCGTTGAGTCTCATCGAGAGCACGGCAGATTTCAGACGTTTACGCCATAATTCGTCCTGTTCAGCCGGGGATTGTGGCCAGGCTGCCTCCTCTCGATCCAAGGCCATTTGCTCGTCCAGCGTAAAATCTATGTCGGTAGCGCTGTTTTCGATCTGAGCCAAAAGAAATTCCAAGCGGTTAATCACATGGGCTTGATAGCGGTTGAAAATTTCAAACGCGGGTTTGAGATTGCCGCGCTTGAGGGCATCGTCGAGTTTGAAACGGTAGGATTCAAATTCTTCGATATCGCTGGCTAAGAAGTAGGCGCGCCCGCCATCTAATGCGGCGAGATAGTTGTCAAAAATCTCGCTGGAAAGCTCATCATCAAGGGATTTTTTGACAAAGTGATTATGTCTGAGTTGTTCAACCACAGTGAGGCTGGTGCGCGCATGGGCATCAAGCGGCGCGAGTTTCTCAAAACTTTCCGTCAGCTGGGTGTCTTGAGAATCTGCAGCGGACGTTTGAGCGGTATTGGCATGTGCGTGAAGGGAAAAAACGGCCAAACCAGTCATAACTAGCTTGTAGAGCCAAGTGCCTCGATGAATTTGCCACTGCATACTGTGTGATACCTCTAGTTCCAGACCAATAATTAACCACTAATTGAGTAGTCCTCTGTTAAGATGCAAAGCGTAGAGCGCGTGCCTTGGCATGCGCTTTGCCAACTTAACGGTAGTGGGTTGGAAGCTATTGTGGCTCCCAAATTAAGAAGATACCCGCTACGCTGTGTGTGATACGTCAATTATCATGGGTTTTGTGATATTCCCGATGCAGGATAACAGACCGCAGGTCAAATCCTGTGGGTTGAATGTAACCTGCGAGGGGCGGATCCCGCAATACCGGCTAATCGGACAATTAAGGACAATATCTTGAAAAATTCCCGCTTTAAAAGCGCGCTTGCAGGCATAAGCTTCGCAGTATTACTCACAGGATGTGATCAATCCGCGATAGCGGAGCCCCAAGGCCAAACTGAAAAGGATCAAACTATGACACTGGATACGGCGATCGAAGAGGCCAGTTATCTGGTGGGTTATCAGCAGGCACAAGGGTTGTCACAACAAGCCGCAGGTGCAATTGATATGCAGGCTTATTTGCAGGGTGCTGCGGATTTTGTGGCTGGCGGCGAAAGCCAAGTCAGTGCAGCTGAGCAAGCGCGCTTAATGCAAGCGTTGCAAGAGGCCGTATCTGCCAAGCAAATGGAAGCCAGTGCAGGTGTTCGAGCTGCAGGTGATCAATACAGAGCTGAGTTCGCTGCGCAGGAAGGTGTGGTTGAGTTGGAGTCAGGTTTGCTTTACGAGGTGATTACGCAGGGCACTGGTGAAAAACCCACAGCGGGAGATACGGTGTCGACGCACTATCACGGTACTTTGATCGACGGCAGTGTGTTCGACAGTTCGGTTGAGCGCGGGCAGCCGGCCACTTTCCCCGTCAATGGTGTGATCGCAGGTTGGACTGAGGCACTTCAATTGATGCCGGTCGGTTCCAAGTGGCGTTTGGTTTTGCCGCCTGAACTTGCCTACGGTGACCGGGGCGCAGGCCAGGACATTGGCCCTGGCGCAACGCTGACCTTTGAGGTTGAGTTGCTAGAAATCCAGTAGTTTGGACAGTTTGTACGCTTAGATTCTGGCGAATGTCCAGAATCGCTCAGTCATTGCTGATATGCCCCTCGTTCTCGAGGGGTGATGCGAAACAACTTTGCGTTAACCTCAACTCAAAATTCTGTCACTATCGTGCTTAGCCTGGACCGAACACGACGCGGTCTGGTTTAGGGGGCGATCTGTCAGTTTCAACCGAAGCGTCTATTTGGCGCCAATCGCAATTCAAAGCCTACTTGAGCGGTGCCACGCTTTCTGGAATGGCATTGTCAATGCAGCAGTTGCTGCTGAGCTGGATACTCATCGGCGTGCTGGTTTTACCCGCGGATCAAGTTGGTTTAATTCAAGCGCTTATCGGCATCCCCGGAATTTTCATTATGTTGATGGGCGGGGCTTTGGCTGACCGCGCCGACCCGCGCAATTTTCTGGTTGGTATCTACTTAATTGCGCCGATATTCCCCCTGTTTTTGATAGTGATGACTGCCGGTGGCTGGTTTTCGATTTGGAGCGTTGTGATATGGGGGCTAGGCATGGGTTTTGTGCAGTCCTACTCAATGCCGGCCCAACAAGCAATTCTTAATCGAGTCAGCGGCACTCAGGTGCAAAAGGCGGTGACCGCTGCAACAGCGTGCGGATTTGTCGTGCAGGTGATTGGCCTAGGTTTAGCAGGTCAGATCGACAAAGTGGGCGTGTCCGTCGTTTTATGGGGCCAAGCTCTGGTCATCGCCGCGGCAGGTGTGGCGATGTTAAGCGTAGAAAAGGTCTCTTTGTCCATTTCTCGTCCGGCGCAATCAGCAATGCGCGGCATTGTTCAGGGCCTGCAGGCGACGTTTAAAAGCAAAGTTATATTTGATGTGCTGACCATCAACTTTGTGTCTAGTATTTTTAATGCGGGTTCTTTTTTCACCGTATTTCCTTTTATCGTTAAATGGGTCTACGACGGAGACGCGTTTACGCTGTCTTGGTTAATGGCGGTTTTCTTTTCTGGGGCGGCACTGTCTAATTTTTTGTTGATGCGGTTTATGCCGCTGGTTCGGCCGGGACGGTTGTTTTTGTTGATGCAATTATCCCGGATTGTGGTTCTCTACTTAATCTATTTGCACGGAGATTTGTGGTTATTGGTGCTTGGCACCTTTGGCTGGGGTCTCAATATGGGGGTTACCAGCAATTTAGCGAGGGCGATTGTGCAAGAATCTGCAGCACCTGAATTCAGGGGGCGTGTTTTGTCTGTGTTTAGCGTAGGTATGGTAGGAAGCGCGCCGATTGGTGCGATTGTGTTAGGTGTTTTGATAGAATATTGGGGTGCATTGGACGCGCTAATCCCGGCTATGGTGCTGTCGTTGCTGTTGTATATATATGGTGCTGGATTTACCGAAGTTTGGCGTTACCGAAGTGACAAAAAATATGACTGACGACCAAAGAACAATTCGAAGGGATTACGATCTAGGCGAACTGCGTCGTGCTAATTTAGAGCTTGATCCAAAAGTCCAATTTTCGCACTGGATTAATCGAGCAATTGAGGAAGCATTGATTGATGCAACAGCAATGACGCTGGCGACGGCAAACGCTGCTGGGCGACCGTCTGTTCGTATTGTTTTGCTCAAGCATTTTGATGAACGAGGATTTGCTTGGTACACCAGTTACCACAGTCAAAAAGGGCGCGAATTAGCGGAAAATCCAAACGCTTCTTTGTTGTTTCATTGGCGAGAGTTGGAGCGACAAGTCCGCATTAGCGGCACAGTGACTCGACTTTCTCAGGGTGACTCGAAAGCTTATTTCGAATCGCGACCCCGAGAAAGTCAGTACTCTGCTGCGGCCAGTGACCAGTCTTTTGTAATCGCTAACCGTGCGGCGCTTGAAGCTAAAGTGGATGCGTTGTTGCGCCAAGGTGGCGCACCCTTGGCTATGCCTGAGCATTGGGGCGGATATCTGTTGCAGCCATCTGAATATGAATTCTGGCAGGGCCGCACAGGACGGCTGCATGACCGGTTTATCTATCGCAAAACCGCCACCGGTTGGCACATCGATCGTTTGCAACCGTAACCGATCCGTCTGTTGTGGATTGAGCGTGGCTCTTGTTAGTGGCTTTATTAGTCCGTGCGATTTTTACAGCGTAGGGCACAAAGGCGCGATTTTTTGTCCGACAACGCTGAAACAAAAATTAGCGCAGGTTGTTTCCGCAAGTTCGATCACTTGGTCTGCGTCGATGTTCTCGATGTTCATCAGCGGCCCGGCAAGATTTGAAGAGGAAGGCCTTACGCCATAACAGGGCGGATAGCGATACAGGGTGGGATATCGCGCGACCAGTTGGTCGTAGGCGATTTGCGTCGGGTCTTTTTCCGCTGGCCTGGGCTGTGTACCTTGCAGTTGTGCCATAAGTGCGGTGTTGCGGTACCAATAGACTTTGAGTTGCTGGTTGTCCTGTTTGAGCACGTGAATTGCCGTCATGTGCGCTCCGCTGTTTGTTTTCCCCGACAGGTTCACTTCAATAAAGTTGCCGCAGACGTCCGCAAAACAATCCATGGGAATAATGCTATCGATGTTGAAATCATTGGGAGCAACGGTGGCGGCAGCCTCAAGCAATTCGGCGCAGGTGAACTGAGGATGCTTGAGCATGCCCAGTCCGTGACAGAGTGTGTCTTGCCTGCTGCCCTGGTGGGCCTGCGAGTACCACTGGTCGAGAAAAATTTTAATGCGGGCGCTTTGTTCGGCTTTGCTGTCAGCGCAGCCCAAGACGAGCAGCAGTGCAGTGCACAAAAGTGTCTGTAAAGCCGCTTTCAATGTCATTGCCATAAGGGGTCTAGACGCGTTCGATGATGATAGCGGCCGCCAAGTTGACGGCGGTGATGCCGGGGCCGGAGAAACGGTCGAGGGTAACGGCGTTGGCTTTTTGATCCCAGCCGGCGTCAATAATATAAGCGTCTGTCATGATGGTTTTCCGGAGTATGATGGGTTGACCGAGTGAGTCTAACGAAGAAATAGATTTACTCTAGCCGTTTGAGGGGCCAGCTGGGCCCCTGTTGTCATCGGGAAACCTAGCGTCCCTTAAACTCAGCTTTTCGCTTTTCCATGAATGACGCCATTCCTTCTTTGAAATCCGCCGACTGGAATAGGGGCAATAACTGCAAAAAGACGTGATGTACGTGATCGTTGAAGGTTTCATTCATGCCCATACGCATCATCCTTTTGGAAGCCTGTACCGCCAACGGGGCATTCTGCGCAATCTCTGCAGCCAGATGTTTGGCTCGGTCTTGCACCTCGTTACGCTCGACAATATGTGAGACTAGCCCCATCTCTTGGCTGTCTTGAGCAGATAGAGTTTTCCCGGTGAATATGATCTCGGATGCTTTAGACCAGCCAATCAACCGGGGTAATATCCATGTGCCCCCGGATTCAGGGACCACTCCGCGGGCGGTGAAGGCAGCAGCCAGTTTCGCTTCCTGCGCCATGATGCGGATGTCGCAACCCAGGGCCATATCCATGCCATAGCCCGCAGCAGATCCGTTAATTGCAGCTATTGTTGGTGTATCAAGATTGTGCAGTACTGTCGGTGGCGTATTGCGTAAATCCAGGTTTGCAGGTTGTCGGTCGTTGTTAGCCAGATTGTTGGTGATGTCACTGCCGCGCAGGTCAAGCCCAGCGCAAAAGAATTTGCCAGTGCCGGTGATGATGATTGCACGCACTTGACGGTCGGCGTCAGCAGTTAACAACATTTCAGTGACGCTATTTAGCATTGACGGTGAAATTGTGTTTTGTCTGTCGGGCCGGTTAAAAGTGATGGTCGCGACGTGATCTGCGACTTCATACAGGACTGCGTCGTTAGACATATTGAATATCCTCTTGGGTGTATATGGAGAAGAAACGGTAAAGGTGTGATCACAATCTTGCAATCGTTGTCATTTGTCGGGGATTTAACCGCTGCGAGAAGGCATCTTCTCCTCGCTGATCGCGTACTCGGCTTCGATGGGTATGCACAGGTAATTGCCGTCTTCGCGTTGCTCGGTCCATGGTAAAACAGGCACCACCGGTTTGGCTTTTGCCGTGGCCATTGCTTCGGCTGGAGTTTTTGATTCTGCTAGTTTCTCAAGATTTCTCAAGGTTGGGAAAATAACTGTCTTAGTGCCGGCGGCGGCTTCTGCGACCGCATCGGCAGGGCTAATCCAAACAGAATCGACTGATTCATAGCCGTCGTGCAAGGCGACATGGTCAGCTGGTGCAAGGGCCAAATAAAAGTGAGTGTCGAAGCGTTTTGGCATCATTTCGGGTGTTATCCAATGTGCAAAATGGACCAACGTATCGCAGGCAAGGATCAGTTGCTCTTTTGCGAGAAAATCCAGTAATGACACTTCACCAGAATTGAGAGCTTCACGATAGTGTTCAAGCGAGGCCAGTCGTTTGCCCGAGATCAGTTTTTGTGACCCAACTTCTCTGGCTAACAGTACGCCACACTCCTCAAAGGCCTCGCGGATCGCGCTGACTTGGATAGCGCGCGCCGCGGGTTCTGTTGCAGCTCCTGTCAGGTGCGGTTGGAGTGCATCGTCAAAGTCTTGGGGGTCAGCCTTGCCGCCGGGAAAAACCAGTGCTCCGGAGGCAAAGTCGATTTGATGGTGACGCACAACCATGAAGACTTCGAGAGCGGCAGCATCCTCTCTGAGTAACAAGATCGTACCTGATGGTTTTGCCGGTGGTGGGGATGGGTTAGTGTCGCTCATTTTTGTGGTGCCTATGTTCGGATTGAGATTTTGTCGTTGGTTTAGCGACACCAAGTTCATGCTTTGCCCGAGTATAAGTGCCCCGAGATCACCTTGGTCAGCCCAGTGATATTCGCTTATGTCTGTGCTTATGGCAAACTCCGGCGTTCTGCAACAAGGCGCTCTTTGGAAGCCTTGGCGTTTTGTAATGAGTGGAGGTTAGGGTACTGATGTCGATTTTGGTGGTTTTCTTGGTGGCAGCAGGCACTTACGTTTACCTGCGTCATGTGCGAATTGCTCGGCAACATTGGCTGTCAAAATTGAACCTCCCCGGACGTTGGTATCGGCAGGATAAGCCAGACAGCCTCTTGGTGCTTAGTGGCGGGTTAGACGAGGGTGATTTTACGTTTGCGCAGTTCAGCGGGCGGTGGCGTTTGGTCGGTCATAGCCTCTGCTTTGATGTTGCCGGAGACACAACGGTGTTTGATTTGCATTTTTTCCGTGCTGGAGAAATAGGTTTAGAGGATAAAAATGGTGTGCGTATCCTTTATAGCAAACAAGCAACGAATGTGATTCCTTTGCATCGGCGCCGCGCGGCTGACTCGGATGGGTCAGCGTGATTAGTTAAGGTCAAGCTGCCCATAGCGGTTATGGGCGTGCGGTGCCGGCCACTCTGTATCTGCTCAGGAGGTCTTCTCAGGGGTTGAATAACACGAAATTTGCGGCGTACATGGGTCCATCTGGTGGCGGACTTGCGTACAATGAAAAGCCCGAGTATTGATCTAAGCTGAGCAACTTGTCTGATATAAGTCCCCCTTCTCAAAACAGCGAAACCAGTGAGAGCACGCTGTTAAATACAGTTCTGCAGCGATTGTTGCTGCTGTTACCTAATCCGCAAAAAATTGATTGGCGGTCACACCAAGCGGCGGTCTGGCGGGTTTCAAAATGGCAGGGTAGTTTGGTTGCAAATGCCGAATTAGACACTCTGACGCTAGAAGATCTGCTGCATGTCGATGATCAAAAAGAAACATTGGTGGCGAATACAGAGCAATTGCTGGCAGGTCTGCCTGCCAATAACGTGCTCATGTGGGGCGCGCGTGGGACGGGCAAAAGCTCTTTGATTCATGCGTTGCTCAATGCTTACGTCCCGCAAGGATTGCGGTTGGTCGAGGTAAGCCGGGAACAACTTGCAGATTTAGGTGATGTCGTTGCGCAGTTGGCGACGAGCCCTTACAAATTCATTATTTTTTGCGATGATCTTTCATTTGAGGCTAATGATCCGTCTTACAAGGCGTTAAAAAGTGCGCTGGAAGGATCGATATTTAAGACGGCGAAAAATGTCTTGATTTATGCCACTTCTAACAGACGGCATTTAGTGCCAGAACACATGAGTGATAATCAGAATATGAAGGTGGCTGAAGGGGAGCTGCATGAGAGTGAGGCGGTCGAAGAAAAAATTTCGCTGTCTGACCGGTTTGGGGTTTGGCTGTCTTTTTATCCGTTTCGCCAAGATGTTTATCTGGACGTTGTGCGGCACTGGGTGTCAAAACTTGGGCATGAATTTGGTGCGAATATTGATCTGGAGGCAGAGGACATGCGACTGCACGCTTTGCGCTGGGCGCTGGCTCGTGGTGTGAGAAACGGCAGGACTGCGCAATATTTTGCTCGCCATTGGGTTGGGCAGCAGGTGTTGCGTCAGCGGGCGGAAGCGCTCAGAAGCGGTTAATTTTGAGGGTCAGACGTTTGAAATTTGTTTTTTTGATGTTGATGCTGATGATGCCCAGAGTTTGGGCGGACGTCATAGTATTGCAAAATGGGGATCGCCTGACCGGGGTGGTAGACAGCATCTCGGGCGGGAAGGTGTTGTTCAAAAGTGCATTTGCCGGACCTGTTTCAGTGAACCTGGCGGCGATCGCCCGGTTGACGACAGAGGGTATTTTTGACGTTAATGCGTCTGGCGAAAAATTACGCGGTCAGTTTTTATTCGAAGATGACCAGCAATTGATTGGCAGCGCCGGCTCTGCGCGGCCCATTGCTGTGGATAGGGTTCGAACGGCCTCTCAAAATCTGTTGGTACTGGAAAAATTTGTATCGAGTTGGGATTCGCGTATTGATCTAGCGGCAAACTTTTCTAACGGCAATACAAATACTCAGCAATTTAGTACCGTGATGGAAACCATCTTGAAGCAAGAAAACTATGAACATGGTTTGACCTTGCGTGTGGCGAAAGAAAAAGCGGAAAAGGAGACCTCAAAAGACGAACTGGACTTGGCTTATGATGGCAAGGTGTTTATTTCTTCCAGTTTGTATGCATCGGCTAATGCCAATTATTTTGAAGATGGTTTAAGAGAAGTAGACAGTCGCATTACTTTGGGTGTGGGTGTGGGTAATCGGTTCTGGGATAACAGCTTCGGGATGCTGTATTCGAGTCTTGGGGTCAGTTATGTTCGAGAAGACTCACTGGGTAATGTGGCGAACGACCCTGCAATCCGCTGGAGTTTGGACTACAAGCGTTATTTGTTGGCGAAACAGTTAGAACTGTTTCATAACCAGTCTTTTTTGCATATTGCCAGCGGCAACCAAGGAGAAGTTTTTAAGTCTTCTTCGGGTATTAGGTATGCGCTTAATACGCGGGTTTCACTTTTGGCTCGGCTCGACTTTCAGCATGAAACCAAACCCGCTGCGGGTAGCGGCAAAAGCGATGTAGCTTATAACCTGGGTGTGGGCGCAAAGTTTTAGCGCTGATGGTTGGCCTAAGACCAAATGCTGGTGCGGTGTTGAATACTAATAAGTGTGCATTGAGTGCTGGATGTTGCTTGACGTTGCCAGATGAGATTCATAGAATGCCCGCCTCACATAGTCCCCTTCGTCTAGAGGCCTAGGACTCCGGGTTTTCATCCCGGCAACAGGGGTTCGACTCCCCTAGGGGACGCCATTCTCTCGCTCGGTTTGTTGATTTTAAGAAATAGCCTTTGAGCGCGCGATCACCGGGACTTGCGACGATCAACCAAGCTTTGGGCGCCTGATGTGCGTTCAACAAATGCTAACTGATATAGCGCGATGGCGCAGCTGCTGAGCCGCTGATTAACAGTTGCGCCAGCTAAATCGACAGTGCAATAAAACCAACCAAACGGGGTCTTGGCTGTAATCCAATGCCTGACGTGGCATGACGAAGTCTAACCGTCACCCGCCCCCCCCCCACACACAAGCCATTGCCATGCGCGGCGCCGAGTGTCCAATAAGGAATCTTAGGCCACCAACGCGTATATTCATATTTGGCTAATTTGTTGTTCAGCGGAACGACGCTTACCTGCCAAATGAGGCAGCGAATTTTGATCCATCACACGTTGCTTAATCGCGGTTGAAGAATTGCGCGTGTTGTAGAAGACCTGCACGACCTTCTTGCCTTTGTTTTTTAAAAAGGCCTCTACATCAAGGTTGTGGACATTTGACCCCCAATCCTCCCCGATCACAAACACGTCAACGTTCAATTCCCTACATGCAGAAACATATTCAAGCTCGTAGTAAGGACGAACAGCATCCACGCATCGCAGCGCTTCCAACATTTCTCGCCGTTGATCGAGCGGTATAACGGGCACATTGGGTTTGTAGGCATTCACGACGCTATCGGCTGCGATGCCGACGATTAACTCGTCTCCAAATGTCCGGCATTGTTCAAGCAAGGCGACGTGCCCCACATGCAAGAGGTCAAACGTTCCAACTGTATACACAAGCATTTTTTTGTTCCTCAAGTTAACTCACTTATCTATTTGGTCTCAAAATCTTCTACCCTAGTTGCCAGCCATAGATGCCCGTTATCGCAGCGCAGTACGCAACAAGCGCATAAACGTTGAACGGGTTACCGGACAGTTTTTTGGTTTTAATCTGGGATACATTTAACCCGGCGAGGCACAGACAAACGATATAAAGAACGATGGAAAACATTTCCGAGTTCAAAAAACCCTCAAAGAGAAATACGAAAACAATCGTCAAGTTATTGTTATCCAACGCCAAACCCGTATACCTGGATTCATCTGAAAGTCCAAAGGTGGCGAAGTAACTGAGTCGCAGAGCGCTGGTTGCAAGCATGATGAATCCACCCACCAAAAAGATCGGAGCGAACTGACCATAACTCAGCAAGAGTATCGCTGGAGCGACTCCGTAGCTGACAATGTCTATCAGCAGGTCAAGTTGCCCGCCAAATTTACGATCGCTGCCGGTACGTCCCGGCATCTGTCTGGCAATTAGTCCATCTGCCCAATCGAAAGCGACCGCCCAGACCATGCCAATCATCGCTGCATGATAAGTGCCTGTGATGCAGAAATAGATGGCAGAGAGGGTGCACGCCAAACCAGCGAGGGAGCAGAGGTTGGGAAGGTCTCTCAGAAAAGACAGAATCGTTACGGCAGATTGCTCCCTGTGTGCCGCGTTACGGTTCAAGAAGTGCTCCAGTGATGGGTGTCTTTGCGCCGAAAGGTCATAATGCCGCCCTCTGCGCCCACCATTGTTTTTGGTGTAATTTTGTTCTGATCGCCTCAACGCGGGTTCTTCTTTTTCCGTCAGCATGGGGATTCAATGTCAAGACCCAAATACCTCTCGTATATCGACGCGATGCGTTTGATTCAGCGGGCTCGCCTGAGAGTCCTGAATAAATCCATTCAAAAAGGCCAGCTGGTAAAAGTCGTTGTCCAATTTCAGAGCACGGAACAAGACCCTGGGCGATCATGATTTACTCTTGGTGTCGGTATTCGCCGCGTTTATAAGGTGCTGATGATTCGTTGCATATTTGATAGCGTCTTCCAAACGCTGGTACCGATACCCAGCAAAATGAAACGTGGTGTTCGTTTGTTGGCTAATGCCATATTGGTCCATCGCCCTGATTTCTGCTTCGGTCATGTGATTTCTCCCAGTAGAGGGGCGCCTCGAGGTAGCCGCCGAGTTAAGTTAATCAAATCTTCTAGAATTTGCTGACCCGTTTTCTGTGGCTTGAGCTTCGTCCACCTTTCCATGGGCTGCAAAAAAGTCGTCTAAGCCGCTGTCATCAATGCTCCAGGGGAGGGGTCCTATATGTATGTTCAATTTATTTCTCCGACTCGTTGAGAGTCTGCGGCCGCACGCAATTCGGTACGTGAATCAATTCGTGCGAGTGTTTGGTCCCGCCGACCACATGTCAGCAGGTAATATGTTTAGAAGTGATTGCCGATGAACTGGCGAGAGATAAGGCTCGAGAGAGGACCGGGAACGGAGTTCCTAAGTGAGGCCAGCTTATACCTATGCGTAGACAATAGCTCTATGTAAATCCTCTAATCGCGTACATGGTCAGAACCAGACAGACTGAGAAGACTTTTTTCCTGTCCATGCGCAATGGCGTGTCGATAAAGCGCCAACCACGCAAAGGCAATTGATAGGTTAACCTTTGCGTGGTATGCATCCGCTGATCGCGGCGTCAGGTTCTACCGGTGAGCACCCTATTGTGCAGGTTTTGCGAATTTTAAAGTCATACGATTGGATTCACCTACGGCAAGCATGGCTGCTTTTTGTTCTGGGTTGTCTTTTGCACCACTGAGGCTCGGAGGTAAGCGCCAAACTACCTCGTCAGACGTTGGTTGATCGGCGAGGTTCTGGTTGACGTCGGAGGCACCTAAAAATGTGAAGCCTGCGGCTTCCATTTGTGAAATAACAAAATCTCTTTTCAAGTAGCCCGCGCTGCCATCAGCCCACGCATCCGACGTGTCGGCCCGCGCTTCGTGTTGGACAATTCCAGCGATACCGCCGGGCTTGAGTAGCTCGTAGGCGTCTTGTATGGCATTTTTTAAAAATGGCTCACTGTCGAAACGAGCCATGTTGTGCAATGCGCGGAAAAATAACACTGCATCGGCGCTGCCCCTTTGATCGGCTGGGATTGCTCCAAATACAGCGGCGCTGACCGTCGCCGAATCTGCGTCCCGCCATGCTTGCGCTCCAGCAGGCCAGGTATCAGTCCAAGTGGCCATTCGGGCCAGGTACTCATCATTGGCGAAAGAGAAATTTGGCCACAAGCTGGTTGCATAGTTTAAACCCAGAACGTGCCCTGTATCGCCCAGATAAGGCAAGAGTATTTTGGTATACCAGCCTGCGCCCGGCAAAACCTCTACCACGGTCATGCCGGGTTTGATGCCGAAAAATTCGAGTGTTTGCTTTGGGTTGCGATAGGCATAGCGAGCCTGCGCTTGCGCCGGTTGTGCAGCCAACACAGCGCCAAGTTTATCAACGGTGGCTACACTCGCTTCCCCGGATGTCGCGGTATCGGTTGCGCTGGTAGTAGTTGTTTGGTTTCCGCATGCAGAAAGCAATAGGCAAAGTAGAGCCAAACTGATCAGTCGCATTGGGTTCTCCTGTGGTTTGATGGTTTAGTCAATCGCATGGGTAATAATGGCATAAAGGAATCGCGTGCGTTGCGTCAGTGGCGTAAATAGCGGAAAAAGTATAGCTGATTGGTTCGCCGCCAGACCAATGCCAGCTTTTAGCGGCATAGACAACAACGCAACTAAAAATAACACTTTGCTGGGGTTGCCCGAAGCTTGCGTCTATACTCGTGGCTCCGTTCTGCCGGCCGTAAATAAAACGCCATGACCGATCTAAAAAACCCACAACACAGCGAAAAGTTTTATATCCAATCTGAAGAACTATTGCATGATTCTTTCAGCTTAGGCCTGAAAGTGATCGAGAGTGGCTTTCGCCCGGATTTTATCGTTGCGGTTTGGCGGGGGGGCACGCCGGTAGGCATTGCGGTGCAGGAGCTCATGAAATACGTGGGTATTGCGACAGATCATATTGCTATTCGCACGTCTTATTATGACGGCATTGACGTTACGCAGAATCAAGTCCAGGTGCACAACTTGGGGTATTTGGTCGAAAACTTGAATTACGATAATTCAGTATTGATTGTTGACGATGTTTTTGACCGGGGTCGTAGTATAGAAGCGATCATAGCTGAACTGCGACGGTTAACGCGCAGAAATCTGCCGAAGGATATTAGGATTGCGACGGTATGGTTTAAACCTGAAAAAAATGTCACTGCGCTCGTGCCGGATTATTACGTCCATGAAACCAACCAGTGGCTGATTTTTCCGCATGAACTTGAAGGCTTGCCCCCTGAGGAAGTGGTCAAGTGCAAGCCTACAGTTGCAGATTTAGTGGTCCGCGCGATGGCGATCACTAAAGACTCAAATTAGCTGGAGTTGCCGCATCACCGCGAGCGCCAGTTATATCCGCACTGAAAAAGTGCGCGCCGAAGTGTCCCAGTTCCTCATGCACTAAATCAGAGCGCCCCATGATCGTCAGCGTTAGCGATCGGGTGGTTAATCTTGGCAGACTTTTTGCATCATAAATGCTGACCGCAAATGCATTACACAGAAATGGTGCGACGCAGTGCGTTCACGAAATGTTGCAAAGCCGGCTACATGCGGCAAGTGACAGTCAAGGTTTAAGCGGAGCTGTTTAAATGAACTCAGGTTGTTTATCTCCCGAAGTGGTGATTTTTACGGATTTGGATGGCACGTTATTGGATCAGCGGTACGACTATGAAAGTGCTGCCTACATGCTCAACGCGTTGCGCACCCGCGGCATCTATAGCATTCCAGCAACGAGTAAGACTGCAGCTGAATTGATTCATTGGCAAGATAGTTTGACCTTCAAGCCGCCGATGATTATTGAAAATGGTGCGGGTGTTGTTTGGCCGGAAGGCGCGTTGAGTGAAGAAGATGATGTCGATCCTGATTTCAAGACAGGCAAAAACTATGCACAGCTATGTAATATCCTTGCGCAGCTGCGGATTGAATTTGGATTCGATTTTCGCTCATTCGACGATATGACACCCTGCGAAATTTCGCAGGCGACGGGCTTGGACCGTCACGCGGCATCCCTGGCCAAACAACGTACCGTTTCGGTACCCCTGTCGTGGGCGGGAGCGCCCGCACAGTTGAATGACCTGCGGGCACAATTGGAGCATAGGGGGCTGACGCTGGTACGCGGCGGGCGTTTTTGGCATGTCATGGAACCCATCAACAAAGGGCAGACGGCCCTTCGGGTACATCGCCGATTGTGTCGTATGTGGGGTAATACGCCTGTGATCTTGGCGTGTGGCGACAGCGAAAACGACCTACCCCTGCTGCAAGTGGCCCGAGGGGCTGTTTTATTTCCAAAACCGGACGGCCAATTTCTGTCGATTACGCAGCAATCTGTGGTTTATGCACGCTCGGCAGGCGCATTGGCCTGGTTGGAGGCAGTCAATCAATTGCTTCACACGCTAGAGCTGAATCCGCAAATTGCTGCTTGTGGTGCACAGGCGGTATCAGTTGAGAAAGGCGTATGAGCGATTTTTTCCAAAACGGCATCATCACAACTCTGCATAACCTTGCGGATCGCCCAATAGAAGATCTCGAGGCGCAGCTGGCACTGTTTGCGCGAGATCGACCTATGACCTTGGTATTGCCCTGTCTTTATTCCGAACTGGCGCAGCCAGCGTTGAAAAACATCTTGGCTGAGTTGTCAAAAGCGCGGTATCTGTCGCATATCGTGATCGGTTTGGATCGCGCCAATAAGAGTCAGTACATTGAAGCATTGCACTATTTCAGCGTTTTGCCGCAGCGCCATACCGTACTTTGGAATGATGGCCCCCGTCTTGGGCAGATTCAGGACAAATTGCGTGGTTTGGGGCTGGCGCCAGGGGAGTTGGGCAAAGGGTGTAATGTTTGGTACTGCTTTGGTTATGTTCAGGCTGTTGGTGAGGCTAAAGCGGTGGCCCTACATGACTGCGATATCACGACCTATGATCGGGGTTTGTTAGCGCGTTTGCTCTACCCCGTGGCCCACCCTCGATTTAATTATGAATTTTGTAAGGGATTTTACGCCCGCGTTGCGCAAGGAAAGTTAAACGGGCGGGTCAGCAGGTTGCTGGTTTCTCCGCTAATTCGAACGATGAAAAAAGTCACTGGCCAGCACGCCTACCTTGACTACCTAGACAGCTATCGTTACCCGCTGGCGGGTGAGTTTTCTATGCAGATAGATGTGCTCAAAGATTTGCGTATTCCCTCGGATTGGGGCCTGGAGATTGGCGTTCTCTCGGAGGTCTTTCGCAATTATTCCACAAATAGATTGTGTCAGGTGGAGGTGGCGGACCGTTATGATCACAAGCATCAGCCACTGTCAGAACAAGATGTGAGCAGCGGTTTGTCCCGTATGAGTATGGATATCTCCAAATCTATGTTTCGTAAAATGGCCACGTTCGGCACCGTTTTTGACATGGGTACCGTCCGAACCATCAAAGCCTCTTACCTGCGAGTGGCGTTAGACCTGATCGAATCTTACGCCAGTGACGCGGAAATCAACGGCCTGCATCTGGATCGAGATGCGGAAGAACGAGCGGTTGAAATGTTTGCCAGTAACTTGCTCAAAGCGGGTGAATCGTTTCTTAACAGCGGTGAAGATACGCCCTATATCCCGTCATGGAATCGGGTTACCAGTGTCTACCCTTGTGTATTTAATGATTTGCAGGCGGCAGTCTCTCAAGACGAGCAGGAACATCATCCGGATGCGATATCCTGTTGAAATCTGTTGTTAGCTAAACGTTTTCAGTTCGAACCAAATCGTTTGAAAGGGGGCCAGTTCGGCGGGCATGGTGGTGTTGTAGGAGGCCTCAGTGATGAGGTCTTTAATGTCAGCCTGCAGGGGGTGCCCAAGCAGTGCGCTGATATTGATTCTTTGTGGCGACGGTGAAAACGAAGCGAGCACTAAGATTTGTTGTTCACGACATTCACGCAACAAAGCAAAGCTTTGGGGATGGTCGCCTAAAACCGTTTGTCTGGCTTCGGGGCTGAAAGCCGGTTGTTGTTTGCGCAGCCTCAAGCTGTGGGTCAGCGCCTTGTAAATTTGGCTTTGGACATTGTCGGAGGTATCCAGTTGCTCTACCAATGGTTGATATTTCAAATGGCCCCGGTTGACGGATCTTGTTCGACCGGTTTCCTCTACAGCATTGCGATCGTTTTGTGCGCCCAGCAGCGCGCGCAAGTAGAGAGCGGGTACACCTTGAAATCCCAGCAGCAGTTGATGGGCGCCAACGTAGGCCGGGATGTTTTCAGCTTTGCCACCGAAGGCGGAAAACAGCGCGATATTCAGTTCATAGGGGGTTTGTTTGCCGTCATCGCCGGTGCGCAAACTGACGAATCCGCCTCTGTCGTGAGTGATGTCGATCAGTTTCTTGATCTGGGGTTCGGGAACCAATCCCTCCAAAGGACGCAAGCCAATGCCATCGTGACTGGCAATGAAATTGAGGTAGGCGCACCCTTGCGGCGCAGGCTCCAAAGCGGCTGCCCAACTATGCAGGTGGCGTCCGTCGTTGAACAGATAGCTCATCACCAACAGCGGCGCGAGACTGAACTGATAAACCATGTGCGCTTCGTCGTGCTGCCCAAAGTAGCTGACATTTTCAGCGTGTGGTACGTTCGTTTCGGTCAACAAGCGTACATTGGCACCGCTATATTCCAGCAGCAATCGCAAAATTTTCACAACCAGATGAGTTTCCAGCAAGCTCATGCAATTCGACCCCACCTGCTTCCACAAAAACGCAATGGCGTCCAAGCGAATCAATTTTGCGCCTTGATCGACATAGTTGAACAAGATCTCAACGAAACGGCACAGCACATCGGGATTCGCAAAGTTCAGGTCTATTTGATCATCGCTAAAGGTAGCCCAGACATGGCGGGTACCTTCGTAGGTTTCGACGGCATTGAGCAGGGGTGTATTGCGCGGGCGCACGACCGCGCGAGTATCGGTGTCGGCGGGCAGGGCAATAAAATAGTCGCGGCCCGGCAAGCGCCCGGTAATGAAATCCGTGAACCAAATGTGTTCCCGCGAACAATGGTTGATCACGAGATCAAACATGAGATCAAATTTTTCACCAAGTATGTTGATGTCGCGCCAGTTACCAAGGTCAGCACGGACTGCGGTGTAATCCACGACGGCAAAACCGTCATCGGACGAAAATGGAAAGAAGGGCAGGATATGGATGCCGCTGAAATGAGGTTGCAGAAAGCGCTCTGCAAATTTTTTCAGCACCTGCAGGGGTTTGATGTTGTCCTGAATTAGGGTGTCGGCGTAGGTGATTAACAAAATGTCATTTTCAGTCAGGGGCTGAGCGGGTTGTGATTGCGCAAGTGCATGGATGCGTTGTCGTTCGACTTTCCGCAGCAATAATTTCGCAAGCCGGGGTGCGTTGCCGCCGCCGTAAAGTTGGGAAAGGTATCCCAATAAAGTGTACTCGGTCTCGGTCTGGGGCTGTTCGCTCTCGGGTAACGGTGTCTTCAAAGGATGGGCCAGAGTCCTGTGTGATAGGGGTTTCGGATGACCCGAATATTGTAGGCAAAAAAAGCGGCGACGTTGAGCGTTAAGTGAAGAGAATGGGTGATATATGGCGTTAATTGATTGGATTGTAATGGTGGCTTATCTTGCCGGGCTTTTTGCACTCGCCGTTTTTCTCGGGCGCCGGCAAGTCAGCGCAAAAGACTATTTTCTGGCGGGCAATAAACTGAGCAACGGTGCGCTTGCTGCTTCTACGATCGCAACACAATGTTCGACGAACAGTCTTCTGGGAGCCCCTGCTTTTGTCGGCTTTACCTTGGGGGGTGGGTTACTCTGGCTGCAATACGAATTAGCTGTGCCCTTGGCCATGGCGGCGCTGATCGTGCTGATGGTGCCGGCGCGTCAAGCTGGCGTGACATCGATTTATGAAATTCTGGAGCAGCGCTTGGGGGTAGCCAGTCGGCGGCTGGCAAGCGCGACATTTTTGGTCTTTCGTGGCGTTGCGACTGGGGTTACTGTTTATGGGGTTGCCTTGGTACTCACCTCAGTACTAGAAATTAGCTACGGCTGGGCAGTGGTTTTGTTAATGGGTGTGACGGTCACCTACGACATTCTCGGAGGCTTGCGAGCAGTGGTCATCAGTGACCTCATCCAGTTGGTGCTGTTGGTTGTCACCGTATTGGTCAGTTTGTTTCTACTGGCGGATGTCACTGGCTGGCAGGCTTTTTTTGACAACAGAACCGATACTTTGGTCGATGACTGGGGGCTGACGGGTAACGACTATGGGTTTTGGCCAATGTTGATAGGCGGGTTATTTTTATATATGGCCTACTATGGCTGTGACCAAAGTCAAGCGCAGCGTGTATTGGCAGCTGATAATGATGCGGGTGCGCAGCGAATTCTTTTGTTAAATGGATTGCTGCGGTTTCCGCTGGTGTTTTGCTACTGCTTGCTGGGTCTAGGTTTAGCCGCCTTTGCCAGCGCGCAGCCTGAGTTTATCGCGCGATTACCGCTGAACTCGGCGGGTGAGGTGAACTTCAACATGGTTTTCCCCGCATATGTACTGAATTATTTCGCGCCTGGTTTTGTGGGACTGGTGATGGTGGGCTTGATTGCCGCGGCGATGTCCTCGATAGACACGGCGCTCAATAGTCTTTCCGCGGCGACCATGGAAGATTTTGTCAAGCCGCTAGCATCCCCCTCGCAAGCTGCGCAGTTACCTTGTTCGCGTCTTGTGACCCTATGCTGGGGCCTTTTTGCGGTGCTGTTTTCGTTTCAGGTAGAGGCAATAGCGCCGACAATTCTTGAGGCGATTAATAAAGTGGGGTCGATGGTCAACGGTCCGTTATTGGCGCTTTTTTCAATGGCCCTGCTTCTGGATCGGATCTCTGAGCGGGCGGCTGTTGCGGGCTTCCTTGCAGGCGTCGGGGCTAACGGTTTGATTGCAATTTGGGCACCGAGTGTGTCCTGGCTATGGTGGAATGTGTCAGGATTAGGCGTTGCCTTGGTCGTCGCTGCGGCTATTCATACCATCAGCGGTGGCCTCTGGCGCTTGGCAGAGCACCGTTATCCGCCGCGCAAAGCCACGGTTGTTGCGTTGCTTTTCATGGCCGGCCTCATTGCGTTGATTTGTCTGGGTTTTGATCGTTATGCCTCGTCTGCGCCCGCGTTGTTAGATTGACGCAGACGGCATGGATTTGGTCTGAATTATAAAAAAGCAAATTTAAGTGTGAAGACTGCGGCGATGACGTAAACCGCTATCGGACATGTTTTTTGCCGGCCACTTAAAATTTTGATGGCGGCATAAGTGATAAAACCAAATCCGATGCCATCGGCAATCGAAAAAGACAGCGGCATCGCCAGCGCTGTGACGACGGCGGGCGCGGCTTCTGTCAGATCATCCCAGTCCAAATCGGCTAGGCCGCGTGCCATTAGGCATGCGACAAATAACAACGCGGAGGCCGTGGCGTAGGCGGGTATGCTTTGGGCCAGGGGTGAAAGGAATAGACATAGCAGAAAGAGGATGCCGACAACTATGGCGGTCAGGCCTGTGCGGCCTCCAGCTTCTACACCTGCGGCGCTCTCAATATAACTGGTTGTGGAGGAGGTCCCGACCAACGCACCCAAAACCGTGGCGCTGGAATCGGACAGGAGCGCTTTGCCCAGCCGCGGTAAACGACCTTGTTTGTCCAGTAGGTTACCTCGTGTGGCAACCCCGACCATGGTGCCCGCAGTATCAAAAATATCCACCATTAACAGGGTCAAAATAACGGTAACCATACTGACGTCGAATGCCGCTGCGAGATCCAGTTGAAACATGACTGGTGCCGGTGATGGTGGCAGAGCGGTGAATCCTTTGAATTCGGCATGGCCGGTCACCCAGCCCACGGCTGTGGCGGCCAGCATCCCGATAATGACTGCGCCGTTGATGTTGCGGGCGGTTAATGCAGCAATAATTACAAACCCCACGATGCACAAGATGGGCCCAAACTGCGTCAGATCGCCGAGACTGACTAACGTTGCGGGGTTGTCCACCACAATGCCGGCATTGGTCAAGGCAATGAAGCCTATAAACAGGCCTATGCCCGCGGAAATGCCCAGCTTGAGGTTTTTAGGTATGGCATTGATTAACCACTCTCGCACCGGTAGCGCGCTCAAGATGACAAATAGCACGCCAGACAAAAACACCGCTCCCAGCGCCGCCTGCCATGTATGGCCCATGCTCAGTACAATGGTGAACGCAAAGAAAGCGTTTTGACCCATGCCCGGGGCTTGGGCTATGGGATAATTGCCCAACAGCCCCATTAGGATTGACCCGGTAGCACCGGCGAGGCAGGTCGCGACAAAGACAGCGCCGAAATCCATGCCGGCTTGCGACAATATGCTGGGATTGACTGCGATGATGTAGGCCAGTGTTAAAAATGTTGTACAACCGGCGACAACCTCCGTTTTTAGGTTGCTGTTATGTGCAGAAAGCTGGAAAAAATGCTCTATTGATTTCATGCGCTTAAGGTCAGTCTATTGTGCTGCGGGTACCGCCACCTTAGCGCGATCTTGCCCATGCGACTATGCTGAGCGTATAAAAAATCGGTGTAAACATGTCAGCTTTGGCGACTTGGTTCGTCGTGGATATGCGGCGATGCTTGCCCTGCAGGGTTTGGCGCGCATGGCGGTGTGGCTGACAGGGGGTAGGGTTGAAAGTTTGGGCTGATGGCTTTAGAGCGGTGAACGCTCGTGGCATCATGTTGCGAATCGCTGTATGGGAAGTGTGATGAGCCGATTAGTTTTGGGTATGAGTTTGTTGGTTTGTTTGCTGTTGGCCCAGCCGAGTTGGGCTACTGAGCCGATCCCCGTCAAGGTTGTTGTATTGTCGATGTTTGAACACGGCGAAGTAATAGGTGACCGGCCCGGTGAGTTCCAGTTTTGGGTCGAGCGTGTGCCGTTGGATCAGCAGTTTGATTTTCCTCTGGCGCCTTTTCCGCTGCGATACCACGCGTCAGGCGTTCTTGGGGTCTGTATCGGTGGCGGGGTGGCGAACGCTGCAGCCACCGTGATGGCACTGGGTCTTGACCCCCGTTTTGATCTTTCCTCGAGTTATTGGTTGATTTCTGGTATCGCTGGGGGTGATCCGCAGGACACAACGCTGGGCAGTGCGGTCTGGGCGCAAAACGTTGTTGACGGAGATCTGCTGTATGAAATTGACGGACGCGAAATTCCCTCACATTGGCCGTATGGAATGGTTCCATTGGGGGGCGAATATCCGGCGCAAACGCCTGAAGATTTAGAGACGGGCTGGACGCTGGACAACATACATATCCCGTTGAATTCGGAATTAGCTCAGTGGGCTTATCAGCAAACACGGTTACTGAAGATTGAAGATTCTTTACCGTTGCAACGGGCGCGTGCGCCTTATATCGGTTATGCCGCAGCGCAGGCGCCGCCCATGGTGATGATGGGCGACACGCTGTCGGCTAGTACGTATTGGCACGGTACGTTGCTCAATGGATGGGCCAATGACTGGGTCGCTTTGTATGCGGGCGAAGCCGCGAATTTTGTCACAAGCAATATGGAAGACAGTGGTACATTGACGTCGATTAAAAGGTTGGATGGCGTTGGCCAAGCCGATATGAACCGGGTAATGGTGCTGCGCACCGTGAGTAACTTTACCCTACCTCCGCGCGGTCAGTCAGCGGCTTGGAGCGCCACTGCTGAGTATGCCGGCAACGGCGTTCCCGCGCTTGAAGCGGCCTATCAGGTGGGCAAGGTGGTGGTTGATCAACTGCTTGAAAACTGGCAAGACTACCGCTACAAACCGCCGGCTCCGGATACCAGTCCGGTGGCTCAGTAGTCTGGAGGTTAGGTCGAAATGATATTGCGAAATCTGGTTTTGTGGCTTGGCCTGAGTATGCGTTTGACATGCAGGCCTGTTCGGTGGCGCAAACTGTCATGGTTGCTGTTGTTCTTCATGCACCCTTCGATGGCGGCTGACCACTGGTTTGAACGATATAAAGCCTCCGCGACCCCCGCTGAACTTTATCAGTTTCTCTATGCCATGCCCAAAGGGGGCGACCTGCATCTGCATTTAAGCGGTTCGGTGTTGTCGCGGTGGTACTACGAACTGGCGTTAGCGCAGTCGGACAACGGCTATGTTTATTACGCAAAGCAGCACATCAATAATTGTGCCGGTGCCGCCGAAGAAGCGCGGCCAGTGCCTTATCTGTTGCTTCAGCATACGGTTGACCATTTGACTTATGCCCAGCTTAGCGATTGCGAGAAAACTGAGTATGTGGATCTGGCAACGCTGTCCGAGGCGCAAACAGCCCGCTGGTTGAGCAGCATTGTGTTGGACAAAGCGCACGAAGGTCGAGATGAGTTTTTCGAAAATCACTGGAACCGACTGGGAGACTTGTTGCGTAATCCGTATCTCATGGCTGAGGTCTTGGTGGCGAACATGCGCGCTTTTGGTGATGAGGGATTGATCTATATAGAACCTCAGGTGCCGATATTTGGTTTTGTCACGGCCTCTGGTGAAGCGCTGAGTCTTGATCGGGTGCTTGAAATATACACCGATCGGCTCGCCCAGGCAGATGCAAAGGCGACCGGAGTTGAAGTTCGCATGCAGGTATCATTGTTGAGGTTCCTGCCTGATGCTGAAGAGACCTTGAAGGTGCTGTACGCGTTTGCCAGTAAACATTCGGTCATCGTGGCGGTCAATATGGTCGGTCGCGAGGACAATGACAAAGGCTACCCCCTAAGATTTTTATCAACACTGCGTATGCTGCGTCAAACTCAGGGTGGCGTCCGCTTGTCGATTCATGCGGGGGAGGTGGATGAGCCTAACCATCATATCCGCGACACCCTCTTGCTGGGCGCAGAAAGGATAGGACACGGGTTCAACCTGATCACAGATCCGGATACGCTCAGATTGATGCGCTACGGTCCCTATTTGATTGAGATTAGTCTTATCTCTAATTTGTTGCTCGAATATGTTGACGATTTTAGCCGCCATCCGTTTCCTGAATATCTGCGTTTAGGGGTGCCGATAGCGCTGGCGACAGACGATCGGGGCATGTGGGATTCCACGATGACGGACGAGTTTTTTGTTGCGGTGACTGAGTTCTCCTTGAGTTGGGATGAAATCGTGACACTCAGTCGAAATGCACTTGAGTACAGTTTTCTTGATGAGACAACCAAAACTAAGTTGCTTGCGCGTTTTGATCGGCGAATTGAAAAATTTGTCAGGCAGGTCCAAACACGTGACGGATTTGTTTGGACAAAGCCGCCTGCGCCTAAGCTGGGTCTTATTTGTCGTACCTACAACCTATGCCCGGTGATGCAAAACGAAATGGAGAATTAATCAATTGAAAAACTTGATAGGGGTTGTGTTGGTTGTGTTGGCGGGTTGCGTCGCGACCCCGGGGGAGCAAAAAGAGCCGTTGCCGGTAAAAGTGGTTGTGGTGACCATGTTTGAAAAAGGAGCTGACGAAGGTGATGCTCCCGGGGAATTCCAATTCTGGAAAGAGCGTCGCGACCTCGATCAGCGCTTTGCATTTCCGCAAGGACACCACGACTTATTCTATAACCCTACCACCGAGGTTCTAGGGCTTGTCACCGGTATCGGAACGGCTAAAGCGGCGGCTTCGACAATGGCGCTGGGTTTGGACCCGCGCTTTGATCTCGCGCAAGCGTATTGGCTGGTGGCGGGTATCGCCGGTATTGATCCGGAAGATGCCTCCATCGGGTCTGTCGCTTGGTCCGGGTATTTGGTGGATGGCGACTTAGGACATGAAATTGATGTGCGTGAAATTCCGCAAGATTGGCCTTTCGGATATTTTGCGCGCCGTACGAAGCGCCCTTTTGATCCTGATAAACCGACGCCGAATGGGGAAGTTTTTCAAATCAATATGGCCCTGCGTGATTGGGCCTATGGCCTTACAAAAGACGTTTTGTTGCCGGATCCGCCAGGGTTGGCGGAGCGGCGTGCGGTCTATAGCGAGCATCCGAATGCTCAAAAACCGCCGTTTGTATTAACAGGTGGGCATATTGCAGCGACGACCTTTTGGCATGGTGAATTAATGAACCAGTGGGCGAATCGCTGGGTACAGTATTGGTCGGATGGGGAGACAGATTTTGTGACTTCTGCAATGGAGGAAACAGGCACCTATCAATCGATTGAATATCTAGATGCTGCCGGTCGGGTGGATAAGACACGTTTTATGGTGCTGCGCGGCGGAAGCAATTATACGATGCAGCCGCCGATGTTGAGTGCGGCAGAAAATCTGTTGAAAGAGAACGAAGGGTACGCGGGCATGGAAGCATCGCTTGAATCGCTTTATCTTGTTGGTTCGGTGGTGATTGACGAATTGCTGGCTAATTGGGCCAAGTATGCACAGCGCACGCCTACGCCTTCGGATCTGCCCTAGAAACGCCTATTTGGGCCGCTGGTTGATAGTGCTGTGCGAGGGCGCAAAGTCAGTTTTCATAGTCGCAACAGCCGTTACGCGACGGTCAATTCACGTTGCGGATTTGACCGTTTTTGAGCATGGGATGATTGCCTGGCTGATAGGTGAAGATCAGGGCGCGGCGCGATTGAGCGCTTGGATTGGCGTCCGAACCGTGCACAGCGTGAGGACTAAAAAATATACAGGCACCGCTGTCAACCACCATAGCTCGTTGTTCGTCTAGATCGAAATTTGCTGGATTTGTAAAAAAACCGCCAAGGGAGGTCCCGTCGTTAGTGCCCGGCAGAATGCCCCGTTTGTGGCTGCCGCTGATGATGCGAAGACAACCATTGGTTTCATGCTGTGGGTCTAGTGTGATCATCACATTTGGCAGGCGATCCACGTGTTCACAATTGTGCATCCAATAGGGAGAGTCCTGATGCCAACCAAATCCAGAGCCGCCAGCTGGTTTAAGATTAAGTTTGGTGGTCCACAATGCCAATTTCTGTTGACCGATGAGTCCCTGCATGGGAGATACCAGTCGAGGGTCGTCAACTAAGGCCTCCAGAGTCTGCTGAAAATGATGGACTGGTTCGAGCACCCTTAGCTCCTGCGCATCAGCGTAGTGCTCGTACTGTAGCGTCGCGCTTTGAGTGTCAACAAAACGTTTGTGATCCAGAAAGTAGGTCTTGCCGCCGCTTTTTGCTTGCTGAGCATGAATTGTTGCTTGCTTGGCAGCCCTTTGAAACTCTGCGATCTCCTGCGCAGCAAACTGATCATGGCGAATAAAGTAGCCGTTTTTCTGCCACTGATCAGTTTCGGTCGGGCTGAGGCGTAATTCTTGTGGGTTGTTTTTGCGGATCATTTGCGCGAGGCCGGACGGTGGATGCGAAAGATCTTACCTCAGACGAGAGCAGTTGGCAGTTAGCCTAATAATGGCTGGTGGGTATTGTTGACGTCGAGTTCACGCAAGGCATGGCACGTTGGTTAAATCACGGGGGTGATAAGCAGGAGTCTCGCGCGATGTCGCGATGATCCTGCGGGTTCAAATAGCATCATAAAAGCACTTAAGAAAACGCTATGTCTCGATCATTGGTTCTCAATTTCGTAAGTTTCCAAGCATTGTGGTTCAGTTGTGTTGTGGGCGGTGGCGGACACGGTATGGTGTGGCTTGCGCTGGCCTCTCTGGTGCCAATCAGCATATTGACCTGGTATAGCCCAACAAGGTCAGCGGATGCGATCATTGCGCTATTGGCATTGGCCGCTGGGTTGATTATCGACAATATATGGGTTGTATTGGGCATTCTTGATTATCCCCACAACACGTTTGCTCCCTATTGGATTGCGATTCTTTGGGTGGGGTTGGGTCTAACTGTAAATCATTCAATGGCGCTGTTCCGCGATCACACGCTGGTAGGTTCTTTGGTGGTAGGGATCGCTGCACCGGTGACTTATTTGGCCGGAGAGCGCTTTGGTGCGGTGGTGGTAGCTGACTTGTCCGCCACGCCACTCATCTCAATCGTGTGGTTCCTAACCTTTTATGCGTTGTCCAAATTCTCTTTGTGGATGATCAGCAATGATGGGGGTGAGACGGCATCGTAGCTTTTTCTCTTTGCGCTTCAGGTGGTACGCTTGTGGCATTAACCGGCAGAGGTGGACGATAGAAATGCCCGATTCGCATCTGAGTACAGACTGACTTGGCCGGCTCACCATTACCGGTGGATGACCTTCCCAATGGCCGATTGAAGCGCAAGGGTGGATTGCGTGCGAAGTTAGTGCGCGTTTACGTGCTGCAAGTGTCATTTATCAGTATTGCTGCGTTGATTGGATTGTCGATGACCTACTTAATTGTGGTGAACGTATTATCCCGAGAGGCGTTGGTAAAGGAATCGGTTTATTTTTGGGATAAATTAGCGAACAACCCAGAGCACCAGCTGCCTGATGTGGCAAATATGGTGGGTTATTTGTCGGTGGGGGAAGATTTGTCGGCTGTCCCAGTGAAATTGCGTAGTCTGCGCGATGGTTTTGGCCGTGCGGAGCAAGCGCAGGGCGCACCGCTGGTATTTGTTAGCCGCCGCGATGACAAAACACTCTACCTTGTATTGGCGGAAACGCGGATTGCAGATCTGGTGTTCTACTTTGGCCTAGCGCCGCTGGCCACGGTGCTGCTGGTGGTCTATGGCTTGTTTTTTGTGTCCTATCGCTTGTCGCATCAGGCAATTTCTCCGCTGTTGAATTTAGCGCAAACGTTGGAAGATTTTGACTTCAGGTCAAATCAGCCACTGGTGGTGCCTGTTACGCCAGAGGGGGTGGATCGCGAGACCGGGCTAATGGTCGAGGCGCTGCAAACCTTTGGATCTCGATTGGAACAGTTTATTGAGCGGGAACGAACGTTTACCCGGGATGCTGGCCACGAATTGCGAACGCCTATTGCGGTCATGAAGGGGTCGCTGGATATCCTTGAAAATCGGACCGATCGCCCGATTCAGGACGTCAAAGTGCATGCGCGCATGCGTCGGGTGGTCAAAGACATGGAAACGTTGCTAGAGACGCTTTTGCTTTTAGCGCGTGAGGAAGACGTTTATGCGAGCGATAACAGTACCAATGTCAATCAGGTCATCGCTGAGGAAGTGGAATTGCTGCAAGAATTTGCGGAGCTTCAGGGCAATCGCATTGATTGGATTGAGGGTGCGGATGCGCACTGCGCTGCCAAGCCGCGAGTGCTGGGAATCATTATGAGTAACCTTATCCGCAATGCGCTGACCTACACCCAAAACGGTACGGTGACAATCTGTGTCGAGGGTGAGTTTGTTGCGGTCAGGGATACCGGTATCGGTATGAGTGATGATGAGATGGACAAGATATTCACGGCTTTTTATCGTAGCGAGGCGGCCAAGTCGTCTGGTCATGGCCAGGGTTTGGGGCTAGCGTTGGTGCGACGTCTGGTTCAGCAGCTGGGCTGGACAGTTGAGGTGAGTAGTCAAGAGCAGGTCGGAACCGAATTCAAGGTTTGGTTTGACGCGCCCTAATCGCCTGGTTCGTCGTCTACCATGCAGAAACCACGCCCCGGTAAAGTAGCAATGAGCGGACGATCGAACGGTTTGTCCACAATGCGCCTGAGATTGTAAACGTGACTGCGCAAAGCATCAGAATCGGGCACCTCGTCCCCCCAGATTTCCTTTTCGAGTTCTCTTCGCGAGACTACCGCGGGTGATTTGCGCATCAAAACCCGCAGAATTTCAAACGAACGTGGGGAGAGGCTAAGCCGTTTGCCAGCACGAATGGCGATCTCCCGTTCGGTGTCCAGTTGGAGGTCCCCCACTGTAAAAATGGTTTCTGATACGTCTCCTTTATCTCTGCGAATGAGAGCCTCAATACGCACCGCCAATTCCGGTAACTCAAACGGCTTCACCAGATAATCGTCGGCGCCGACCTCAAAGCCCTGAATCTTGTCGCTGAGTTGATCTCTGGCGGTGAGCATGATGATCGGTGTGCTTTTACGGGCTTCCTTGCGCAGATGCCTGCACACTTCCAGACCGTCGGCGCCAGGTAAGTTGATGTCCAAGACAATGACGTCAAAGTCTTCTTCTGTGGCAAATTGTATCGCGCTGATGCCGTCGGCGGCGTAATCCACGGTGTAGCCTTGGGATTCTAAGAATAAACCTACGGTCTCCGCGAGGTCTCGATGATCTTCGACGAGAAGTATGGTTCTGGAGCCTTGTTTCATGATCTATCAACCGTCTGACGATGAGTCAATTTTAGGCTTTTGGGTGATCATAGCAATGTGAATTCTCATCTGTGGCGTCGATACTTGTGCTTCTGGGTTAAATTCTGTCATTCCCTACTGGCGCGTGCGCAGGCCAAGTGTAAGACTAGCGGTTTTGACGGCAAGTGGGATACGTTAGCGTGGCGGAACTTTTTCACGAAACAGGTGCATCGGGATGGGCAAATTCTTCAGCATATTGGATGCCCTATACCGCGCGTAATGGCTTTAATCGCGATCCGCGAATGATAAAGGGTGCGCGAGGTTGTTATTTTATCAGTGATGACGACCGACAGATTTTTGACGGATTATCAGGGCTTTGGTGCTGTGGATTTGGGCATAATCGTGCGGAGATCGCCGAGGCCGTTAACCGTCAGCTACAGGTTCTAGATTATAGCCCGGCGTTTCAATATGGTCACCCAAGCGTATTTAAACTCGCTGATCGTTTGACGCAAATTGCGCCTGCCTCTTTAAACCACGTGTTTTTCACCAATTCGGGCTCTGAGAGTGCGGATACGTCGTTAAAACTAGCTCGGGCTTACTGGCGTATGCGTGGGCAGCCCAGCAAAACGCGCTATATTGGCCGTATCAAGGGCTACCATGGTGTCAACTTTGCGGGTACCAGTCTGGGTGGCATTGGTGCAAACAGAAGATTGTTCGGCCACCTTGCTGATGCCGATCACCTGCCCCATACGTTGCGTGTTGAAGATGCATTCACTCGAGGGCAGCCGCAAGGTGGTGAAGAATTGGCCGACCATCTCGAGCAGCTGGTAATGCTGCATGATGCCTCAAATATCGCTGCTGTGATTGTGGAACCGATGTCAGGCTCGGCAGGTGTTATTGTGCCGCCATCAGCCTATCTGGCGCGGTTGCGGGCGCTGTGTGACAAACACGATATTTTGCTGATTTTTGATGAGGTGATCACGGGTTTTGCGCGCACCGGTGGGGCTTTTGGTGCAGACACGTTTGGCGTCATACCGGATATGATGAATTTGGCTAAGGCGCTCACCAATGGGGTTATTCCGATGGGCGCAGTTCTGACAAACGATGAAATTTACGACGCATTTGTTGATGAACAACAGCCCGACCATATGATCGGCATGCCGCACGGCTATACCTATTCCGGTCATCCTGTTGCTTGTGCGGCGGCGCTTGCGGCTTTGGATATTTTTGAGCAAGACGACATGGTCGGTAGAGCGCAGCGTATGGCGCCATTGTTGGAAGAAACCCTTCATCAGTTGAAAGGACTGCCGTATATCACTGATATACGCAATGTGGGTATGGCTGGCGCACTGCAGATTGCGCCACGCGATGCTGATCCGCTGGTGAGGCCTTATGAGTTGGGTGTGCGTTGTTTTGCCGAGGGGCTATATGTGCGCTGGGGAGGGGACACGTTACAGTTCGCGCCTCCGTTGACATGTACGTCAAATGATCTGGAAAGGATGGGTGATGTACTCAAAAAAGTATTTCGCACGCTCAAATGAGTTTTGGAGAAATAAGCGGGCTGTGCTGCAGTTTGAACTTCGGGTAAAACAACAAAAAGGGCCGGTAGATGACTCCCGTCAAAACCGACCCTCTTTTGCTCGTTGTTGGACCAACTACGAGAGCTGACCCCCGGAACTCGCAATAAATATCATTGATCACCTCCTTATATTATCTCTTGTTGATGTTTGAGTATGGCGTTCTGCGTATATTTTGCAATCGTCGCCGTTGAATAATTGTCTAACCTTTGGCAATTGCGTAACGTGCAGCACCAAATGAGTTAAAAACAGGAGACATCATGCAATTGAAAGGCAAAGTTGCGGCGATTACAGGCGGCACTGCGGGCATCGGTTTAGGCATTGCCAAAGCGTTTTTAGCCGAAGGAGCGCGTGTGACACTGATGGCGAGAAATCAGACCAAAGCAGAGCAAGTGCTGGAGGGTTTAGATGCTGGTGACCGCTGTGTCTTTTTCCCCGGTGACGCGATGTCGCAAAGTGATGTCGAAAGTTTCATCGATCAAACGGTTAGCCATTGTGGCCGAATTGATATTTTGGTGAACAATGCCGGCGGCGCGAGCGATTTGCAGCCGCTGGTTGATTTGTCAGATCAAGCGTTTGATGAAGCCATGAAATGGAATGTGTACTCCACCTTTTGGGCAATGCGTCGAGCATTACCTCCGATGCTGGCGCAGTCTTGGGGTAGGATCATTAATATTTCGTCCACCGAGGGTAAGGTCGGCAAGCCCGTGTTTACCGCTTACTCCACGGCCAAACATGCGGTTAACGGCATGACTAAAGCAGTTGCTAAGGAGGTTGGTGCCCAAGGGGTTACCGTTAATGCCATCTGCCCCGGATTAGTGATTACCGATATCATTAAGGCCACCGGCCCGGCAACCGCAGAATCTATGGGGATGAGTTTTGAGGAAATGGTTGCTCTATTCTCACAGGAGTCGGCCATCAAGCGCCCCAATACGGTCGAAGAAGTTGCCGCAATGGCAGTTTTGTTGGCGTCGGATGCCGGTGCTGGCATCACGGGCAGTGCGCTCAGTGTAGATGGTGGCACAGCACCTTACTGATCGACCGCGCAGTTGGGGTGTTGATCGTAGTCAGGCCATTTGCCGACAGGTACAATAGTCGGCTTATTGGCGACGAGATACAAACATGGCGGATGATGCATACACACAATGGCAAGCGCGTGCCAGGAAAGAGTTGCGAGGCACGCCACTTGAGGATTTGACGTGGGTTAGCCCTGAAGGCATTCCAATAAAACCCCTCTACACGGAAGCGGATTTAGAGGATATTGCGCATACTCGGTCGCTCCCCGGGGTGGCTCCATTTGTTCGTGGGCCGCGCTCAACAATGTATACCAATCGGCCTTGGACCATTCGCCAGTATGCGGGCTTTTCTACGGCGGAAGAGTCAAACGCTTTTTATCGCCAGAATCTTGCTGCCGGCCAAAAGGGCCTGTCGGTGGCGTTTGACTTGGCAACACACCGTGGATTCGACTCCGATCATCCGCGAGTTGTTGGTGACGTCGGCATGGCAGGCGTGGCTATTGATTCTGTTGAGGATATGAAAATCCTCTTTAAAGGAATTCCACTTGACGAAATGTCAGTGTCGATGACCATGAACGGTGCCGTGCTGCCTGTCCTGGCGGGTTATGTGGTTGCGGCTGAAGAGCAGGGTGTGGCGCAAAAAGATCTGGCGGGCACGATCCAAAACGACATCCTTAAAGAGTTTATGGTCCGCAATACATTCATTTATCCGCCTGCCAGTAGCATGCGTATTGTGGCGGACATCATCGGCTATACAGCCGAGCATATGCCCAGATTCAACTCCATTTCTATTTCTGGATACCACATGCAGGAAGCCGGCGCGAATGCGGTGCAAGAGGTTGCCTTTACCCTAGCTGACGGGGTTGAGTATGTTCGAGCGGCTTTGGCGACGGGCCAAGCGGTTGATAAATTTGCGCCGCGCCTGTCGTTTTTCTTTTGTATTGGCATGAATTTTTTTATGGAGGTCGCCAAGCTACGAGCTGCGCGTATCCTCTGGCACGAGTTGATGTCTCAATTTTCGCCGGAAAATCCCGCGTCTCTAATGTTGCGCACCCACTGTCAGACGTCAGGTGTTTCGTTGCAAGAGCAAGACCCCTATAACAATGTGGTGCGCACTACGATAGAAGCGATGGCGGCTGTATTGGGGGGTACTCAAAGCCTGCACACCAACGCCTTGGACGAAGCGATTGCGCTGCCGACGCCGTTTTCGGCCCGTATCGCGCGTAATACTCAGATTATTTTGGCTGAGGAAAGTCAGATTACGCGGACTATTGACCCCTTGGGAGGAAGTTATTATGTCGAAAGCCTGACGGCTTCGATTGTTCAGCATGCACGAAAGTTGATTAACGAAGTTGAGGCGATGGGTGGAATGACCAAAGCGGTCATTTCAGGTATGCCAAAGCAGCGAATTGAAGAAGCCGCCGCTCAAAGACAGGCTCGGGTAGAGCGGGGCGAGGACGTCATCGTTGGTGTGAATAAGTATCAGCTTGATCAAGAGGATGGTGATCTTGATGTCATGGCTGTGGACAACGTTAAAGTGCGTGAGGCGCAGCTGCGCCGCCTTAGCGAGGTCCGGGCCAGCCGCGATGAGACTATGGTGCAGGCGTCAATGGATGCGTTGACCAAAGCAGCAGCTGAAAATTCAGGCAACTTGATGGCCCTTTCAATTGAGGCAACGCGCAATCGTGTGACGGTTGGTGAGTTGTCATACGCATTAGAGAAGGTGTACCAGCGGCACGAACCGGTGGCCAAAATGACGCCTGGGGTTTATGCGGAGAGCTATGGGGACGATCCCGCTTTCAATAAAGTGCGTGACGAAATTAAGGTGTTTACCGATATTGAGGGCAAGGCTCCCAGTATCTTGGTGGTGAAAATGGGTCAAGATGGGCACGACCGTGGTGCCAAGGTGATCTCCAATGCGTTTGGCGATTTTGGCTTTGATGTCAGCATGGGCAGCCTGTTTCAGACACCCGCTGAGGCGGCTAAACAAGCCAAAGTGGAAGGCGTTCAGGTTGTGGGGGTATCGACGCTGGCCGGTGGACATAAGTCGTTAGTGCCGGAAATGATTGAATTGCTGAAAGCCCAAGGGATGGATGATGTGGTTATTGTGGTTGGCGGTGTAGTGCCGCAACAGGATTACCAAGCCCTTTATGATGCGGGTGTCCACGCAATTTTCGGGCCGGGAAGTAATATTCCTGATGCCGCAAGTCGGATATTGCAGCTGATACCCGGAAGAAATAGATAATATTGATCTGTAGGAGTAGGGAATGATTGGACGATTGAACCATGTGGCCATTGTTGTGCCGGATTTGGCTGCGGCCGCATTGATGTACGAAACCGCCTTGGGTGCAACCGTTACGCCTCCCAAAGCGTTGCCTGAGCATGGTGTAACCACCGTTTTTGTGGAATTGCCGAATACCAAAATCGAGCTTTTGCATCCGCTGGGAGACGATTCGACGATACAGAAATTCTTAGATAACAATCCTAGCGGTGGGATGCATCACGTCTGTTATGAGGTGGAAGATATTCATGCGGCGATCGCCCACCTAGTGGGGCAGGGTGCGCGCGTGCTCGGTGACGGGCAACCAAAGCCGGGAGCCCATGGTTTGCCGGTGGTCTTTTTGCATCCAAAAGATTTCTGCGGCACATTGGTGGAACTGGAGGAAGTCAAGGCGGCTTAACGGCAGCTATTCAGGGCATCACATAAGCGTCGAGCCGGTATTTATCGCCGGCTCGTCCCAGGTTTACTTAAACTCTACAATGGGTTGATCTACCATCAATGAGTCTCCCTGCTGCGCCATGATTTTTGCCACGACACCGTCTTCGTTGGCGCGCAGACTGTTTTCCATTTTCATCGCTTCTACGACCGCAAGCTCTTCACCCGCTTTGATCTCATCACCCTCTGCCACAGCAAGTTTGACCAATAAGCCGGGCATTGGAGATAACAAAAATTTCGACATGTCCTCGGGTATTTTCTCGATCATATACCCCATCAAATGAGCGGCTTTGGGAGTGACGACCCGAAGTTCAGTTTCGGCGCCTCTGTAATAGGACCGAAAACCTGACTGATGTGGATCAAGCTGCAGGGTGACCTGCAGTCCGTTGACGTCAGCCTCTATGACGCGCTCGCCGATGTGCCATGTCGTGCGGATGTCGTAACGTTGATGGTTGTGAGTGATCACATAAGCGTCGTTAGTTTGCTCAACACTCAGCTCAAACTGCGCTTGATTGGCAAGCACAACCCACGTGCTGACCGGCTGTTGTTCAAATCGATGCGTTTGACCGCTGATGCTGGCGGCACGGGTGTTGAGTTTGGTATGAACCACCGCTGCCAGTGCGGCAGGGATGAGTGGGTCAGCTTGCGGTACATCTGCAGCGTGGAACCCATCGGGATATTCTTCTGCAATAAAGTTGGTGGTCAGCGCACCTGCACGAAATCGAGGATGCATGATCAACGCGTTTAGGAAGCTAATATTGTGGTTAACACCTCGAATGTAGTAAGCATCTAAAGCGTCAGCCATACGGTCAATGGCTTGGTTGCGGTCCTCGCCGTAGGTCACTAACTTAGCGATCATTGGGTCGTAGTACATAGAGACTTCACTGCCTTCTTCTATGCCTGTATCCACGCGCACGGCGTCGGTTTCCCTTGGTGCTTTATATTTCACCAATCGTCCGATGGACGGTAAGAAATTACGAAACGGATCTTCCGCGTAAACCCGTGTTTCCATGGCCCACCCGGTGAGTTTGATATCGTCCTGAGTGAGTGCCAGTGGCTCGTTGTTGGCGATATGGATCATGTGCGCGACGAGATCTTGCCCCGTCACAAGTTCGGTGACGGGATGTTCAACTTGCAGGCGCGTATTCATTTCCAAGAAGTAAAAATTTTTGTTCGCGTCAACAATGAACTCAACAGTTCCTGCAGAACAGTAATCCACTGCTTTGGCCAGGGTGACCGCCTGTGCGCCCATGGCGTTGCGAGTTTTTTCGTCAAGAAAAGGGGATGGGGCTTCCTCGATGACTTTTTGGTGGCGGCGCTGTATTGAACATTCTCGCTCGCCCAAGAAAATTACGTTGCCCTGTTTGTCGGCTAATACCTGAATTTCGATGTGTCGAGGTTCTTCGATGAACTTTTCGGCAAACACGCGTTTGTCGCCGAAACTGGATTGAGCCTCATTGGAGGCTCGCTCGAAACCGTCGCGGCATTCTGCGTCATTCCACACGACGCGCATTCCCTTTCCGCCGCCGCCAGCGCTGGCTTTGAGCATGACCGGGTAGCCAATATCTTGCGCAATTTTTACGGCGTGTTCCACACCATCAATCACACCGGTATAACCAGGGATTGTGTTTACACCCGCCTCTTGTGCTAAAAGTTTGGAGGTGATCTTATCTCCCATGCTGGTAATCGCTTTGGTTCCGGGGCCGATAAAACTGATGTTGTTGCGCTCCAGGGCCTCACAAAATTCGGCATTTTCCGATAAAAATCCGTAGCCCGGATGCACCGCCTCTGCGCCCGTATCCAAACACGCTTGAATAATACGGTCCATTCGCAGGTAGCTTTCCGCAGAAGCTGATCCGCCGATGTGTACGGCTTCATCTGCCATGCGCACGTGCAGTGCCGAAGCATCAGCATCTGAGTAGACGGCAACAGTTTGAATGCCCATTTGACGGGCCGTTTTCATGACACGGCAAGCAATTTCACCGCGGTTAGCAATAAGAATTTTCTTGAACATGGTTGTTATAGCCTTATGAATGGTCGCTCACAGTGGAATGTTGCCGTGCTTACGCCACGGGTTCTCGAGCTGTTTGTCCTTAAGCATTGCGAAGGAGCGACATACGCGTTCGCGTGTGTCAGCAGGTAGAATAATGTCGTCAATATAACCCCGACTGGCAGCGACGAAGGGGTTGGCAAAGAGTTCCTGGTATTCGTCGGTTCTTTTTTGGATGCCTTCACTGTCGCCTATTTCTTTTCGAAAGATAATTTCGACCGCGCCTTTGGCACCCATGACTGCAATTTCGGCGCTTGGCCATGCCAAATTGACGTCGCCGCGCAGGTGCTTAGACGCCATAACGTCGTAGGCACCACCATAAGCTTTGCGGGTGATCAGTGTGACTTTGGGCACCGTACATTCGGCATAGGCATACAGGAGTTTGGCGCCGTTTTTGATAATGCCGCCATATTCTTGGGCGGTGCCAGGCATAAATCCGGGGACGTCTACGAGGGTCAAAACAGGAATATTAAAGGCGTCACAGAAGCGCACAAAGCGCGCGCCCTTCTTTGAGGAATCAATGTCCAAGCAGCCGGCTAAAACCATGGGTTGGTTAGCGACCACACCCACGGTGCTGCCCTGAAGCCGGATAAAGCCGATGACAATATTTTTCGCATACTCGCTTTGAATCTCAAAAAAGTCGCCTTCGTCTGCGATTTTGGTGACGACCTCTTTGATGTCGTAAGGCTTGGTGGCATCGGCAGGCACCAGAGTGTTTAAGGAGGGCTCAGCGCGTGCAGCAAGGTCTGTGGTATCCCAGCGTGGTGGTTTTTCTCGGTTATTGGCAGGTAAAAAGTTGAAGAATTCGCGGGTACGGGCAATGGCTTCTATGTCATTTTGAAAAGATAGGTCGGCCACGCCTGATTTGCGGGTGTGTACGCTGGCACCGCCCAGCTCTTCGGGTGTGACGACCTCATGCGTTACGGTCTTGACAACGTCGGGTCCGGTTACAAACATATAGGCCGAGTCTTCAACCATAAAAATAAAATCTGTGATCGCGGGTGAGTAGACGGCGCCGCCGGCGCACGGGCCCATGACCAATGACAATTGCGGTATTACGCCAGAGGCAAGCACGTTGCGCTGAAAAATCTCTGCGTAGCCACCAAGAGAGGCGACGCCTTCTTGTATGCGGGCTCCTCCGGAGTCATTAAGTCCAATCAATGGTGCGCCAACTTTCATGGCTTGATCCATGACTTTGCATATTTTCTCCGCGTGTGCCTCAGAGAGTGCGCCGCCGAAAACGGTAAAGTCTTGGCTGAAAACAAAAACCAGACGTCCGTTGATGGTGCCATAGCCAGTGATCACCCCATCGCCGGGAATGCGCTGCGCTTCCATGCCGAAATCGTGTGATCGATGCTCAACAAACTTATCCCATTCTTCAAAGCTGCCCGCGTCGAGTAGGAGGTCAATACGTTCTCGCGCGGTTAATTTGCCTTTGGCGTGTTGCTGTTCGATGCGGCGTTCACCCCCGCCTAAGCGCGCAGCGTTTTCTCTTTCTTGAAGTTGAGTAATGTTCTTTTGCATACGAATTCCCAAAATCGGACAGTGACGGCGGCGACGGATAATAACGGTAGCGGCGGCGCGGAGCCAGTTTTTGAGTTATTTCTTATCGGTCTCTCATCGCATATGCTTCGGGTTGAGTGGAACAAAGAGGGTGTGATGGCAGAATTCAACGGCGCATTGTGTAAGGTACGGGTGCTGGATTTAACCGATGAGAGGGGGATTTACGGCGCCAAGCTATTGGCAGATTTAGGTGCTGATGTGGTTCGGCCTGAACCGCCCGGCGGAGATCCGCTGCGGCAACGCGGGCCGCATGCCGAGCAGGCGGGTGCTGAAATGACGTCGCTTTGGTTTGCTTTTTTTGGCACTAATCGACGCTTTTTCACTTTGGATACCAATACACAAAGCGGTCTGCAACAACTCACTGAGCTGGCGCAAAATGCGCAAATTATATTGACCTGTGATCATGCGTTGGGCGTGGATCTGCTGGACTGGGAGACGTTGCAGGCGGCGAATAAATCCCAAGTGGTGATCAATACGTCTTCGTTTGGCTCAAAAGGGCCATGGAAGGATTTTTTGGCGCCTGATTTAGTGGCCGGGGCATTGGGTGGCGTGGCCGCAACAACCGGTGATGTGGATACCCCGCCCCTCAAAGGCTTTGGCGAACTGAATTTTATGGTGTCGGGTATATACGGTGCTATTGCTGCACTTGCCGCGCTGTATGATGCGCGGGAGCGGGGCGAAGGCCAACGTGCAGACATTTCAGTTCATGAAACGTTGGTTTCGTGCCTGGAACATGTGCTGATGTTCTATTGGTATTCCCAGCAGATGATGAGACCGGATAATGTGTTGCCGCGTCAGGGTGCGACCCATTGGTCGATGGCATACACGGTTATGAAGGGACAAAACGGCAGTATCATGGTTACCCCGACACCTGATTTTGATAATCAGTTGGCTTGGTTGATTGAGGAAGATGCGCACGATGACTTGATTGATCCGATGTACATGGAACCCGAAAATTTGGGCTTACGTATCGAACGCACCATGACACTGTTAGCAAAATGGATCGCAGATAAAGACGTTGAACCCCTTTTCCATGAAGCTCAGCAGCGGCATTGCCCGTATGGACAAGTACTGCCGGTTGAGGCGGTCGCAGATAATCCCCAGTTGGCCGCCCGCCAATGGTATCAGCCTTATCGCGTTGGTGATATGAGCTTGCAGAGCCCGGGGGCACCGTATCATTTTTCTGAAACCCCTTGGTCTCTCGGGGTATTGGGTAGGCCTGGACAGGATACCCGTCAGATTCTAGAGGATATTAATTGGGGGCAAAGATAATGTCTGAGAAGCGGCCGTTAGAGGGTCTGCGCGTATTGGATTTCAGCCATGTACTGGCGGGTCCGTTTGCCACCCGTGTGCTGGGAGATATGGGCGCAGATGTGGTTAAAATTAATTCGGCCAGTCGAGCCGTTGGCGCAAACGATCCTACGCACCCGTATTACCTGATGTGGAACCGCAATAAGCGCGCGCTGGCGTTGGATATGGCTAATCCGGAAAGCCGACCGTTATGTCGAGCCTTGTGTGAGCAAGCAGATGTGGTAATTGATAATTTCTCTGTTGGTGTCCTGGACCGCTGGGGAGTGGGTTATGACGCTGTGAGTGCGGTCAATCCCGGTGTCATTTATGTGCAAATGTCTGGTATGGGTGACGGCGGACCCTGGTCAAAATATGTCACCTATGCGCCAACCATTCATGCGTTGGCAGGCTTGACGCATATGACAGGTGTGCCCGGTCGAGAAGATATTGGTATAGGTTTTTCCTATAACGACCATCAGGCGGGTTTGCATGGTGCGTTTGCCATTCTAGCAGCCTTAGCTTCGCGGCAGACTAGTGGGCGGGGACAACGGGTTGATGTCTCGCAATTTGAAGTGGGTGTGAACTTTGCAGGCCCCTCGTTATTGGATTTCTTTGCCACAGGTACAAAAGCGCGGCCTTGCGGTAATGCGCTGCCCTATGACTTAGCTGCGCCGCATAATGTTTATCCGTGCCTTGCTGCAGAAAACCCAAGCGTTGCTGAGCAAAGGTGGATTGCCATTGCCTGCATGACGGATGAGCAGTGGGCATCACTGAAACGGTTGATGGGTAATCCGCAATGGAGTGAACAGGCCCAATTTGACGGCGTCGAAGATCGCGTTGCCGCAGCTGGCGAGATTGATGCACGAATTGCGCTGTGGACCAGCACACAAGAGGCATATGTGCTTATGAAGGCATGTCAGGATGCGGGTGTGCCTGCGGGTGTGGTTCAAGACGGCGTCGACCTTGCAGAACGAGATCCTCAATTGAAAGCGGTTAATTTTCTCGAAAAAATGGCGGATGTCAGTCCTGTCTTGGGACAAACTTGGGTAGACCATTTGCCAATTCACTTCAGTCGCACGCCGTGCAACGGCTATCGGCGGGTGCGCGAATTGGGTGAGGACAATGCGGCCGTGTTGGAAGATTGGCTGGGATTAAGCCCCTCGGAGATCGACGCGGCTGCGCAGCAGGGGGCCCTTAAGTAGAGGGCCTGTGAGTGTAAATTGCGACGCTCATTTTGGGTGCTGGGCGTGTTGAAGGATCAACTCAACGGTTTCTTGTCCGTGGCTGTTTTGTAAGAAATGACCCGCATCAGCAATGGCGTCAAAGCTGGCATTCATTTGCGCGGCCCAACTGCGCCCCCACGTTTCATTGAATATGTCATCTGTGCAACCCCAGATGAAGTGCACCGGCTTGTCCCAGTTCAGCAGAGTTTTATAATGTGAGGTTTGCACCGCGGCATTGCCGTTGCTGTAGCTATCTAGTGGAATAGACAGTGGAAAACGGCGCAAGCCGTTAAACGCTGAGTCGTCTAAAGATGTATACGGTGCGGCAAAGCCGCGGTAAATCGCAGCCGCTTTGCCGGTCAGTTCAGGCGCCTGACCGCTTTTTAGCGCGGGTAAAATGACTTCAGGCCCCGCCGCTTGAGCGCTGAGCACAAGTAACAGCGCAACGTCTGGTTTCTCGCGGCAAAAAAGCCCACCTTCGTGCCAATTTTTGTTCCACCGATGGATTGCCTGAGAGTACTCATACGCTGGATGGTGTAGCCAAGTATTCATGATCACCAAGCGCTCAAAACGTTCGGGCATGGTTGCTGCTTGTGCCAACCCGATAGGCCCTCCCCAATCCTGGCAGACCAAAGTGATATCTTGGAGGTCTAAATCGGTGATCAGGCTGGTAAGGATTTCGGTATGGCGAGCGATTGTGTACCAATGAATATCTGTGGGTTTGTCTGATCGGCCGAACCCCATATGATCCGGCGCGATGCAGCGATAGCCAGCCTCTACCAACGCTGGAATCATGTCTCTGTACAGATAAGACCAGGTCGGCATGCCGTGAACGAGTAACATCACTGGACCGTCTCTAGGGCCGGTATCGACGTAATGCATGCGTAGGTCCTGCCAATTGTGATACGTCGGCGGGTAAGGAAAGTCGTCGATTGTCTCGAAACTGCTGTCCGGAGAACGTGCAAATGCAGTCATGTTTTTCGGGGTGATTGTAGTTTTTTGTAGGATAACATAACGCAACGCTCGATTATTGAGTGGGTTCTCATGCAGAATCAGGGTTTCATAAAATTATTTTGGGGGCTCCATGAACTTCGAGTTTGGCGAAGAACAAAACCTTCTGCGTGATCAGGCGCGTGGCTTTTTAGCGGATCATTGCTCGCCTGCGTTAGTGCGCAGGGTTTTAGATGGTGATGAATTGTATGCCGAGGATTTATGGCACAAGGTTGCGCAGATGGGATGGACGGCAACGGCGATTCCAGAAGAATATGGTGGGCTGGGATTGTCGTACCTCGAATTGGTTGTGATCGCTGAAGAATTGGGTCGTGCCTGCGCGCCCATTCCTTTTTCTTCCTCGGTTTATTTGGCCACCGAAGCACTGTTGCTGGCAGGCAATGCGGCGCAGAAAGAGCATTGGTTGCCTCAGCTTGCTGCCGGCGAAGCGATTGGCACGTTTGCTTATTCTGAGGGTAGCGGCCAGCCGAGTGCAGAACGACTAATCACCCAAGTAAGTTCCGGCAAAATGACGGGATCCAAGGCGGTGGTTGCGGATGCTGAGGTGTCTCAGCTGATGATAGTGGTTGCTAAAAGCGAGGTCGGTGACGGCGCCTCTCTCTACCTTGTGCCGACAGATCAAAGCGCTGTTCATCTCGAAACAGTGAAGACGGTAGATCCCACCCGAAACCACGCGAACGTGCGCTTTGATGAAGCCGACGCGCAGTTGCTCGGGCAAGAAGGCCAGGGCTGGACGTTGTTAACACAATTGTTGAACCGTGCAGCGGTACTGCTGGCTTGGGAGCAATTGGGTGCTGCAGATACGTGTTTGGAGATGGCTAAAAACTACGCCATGGGGCGTTATGCATTTGGCCGGCCGATTGCATCTTATCAGGCGATAAAACATAAGCTGGCGGATATGTATGTGAAAAACACGCTGGCTCGCTCCAATGCGTACTATGGCGCGTGGGCGTTAAATACCAACGCAGTTGAATTGCCCTTGGCGGCAGCAACCGCCCGAGTAGGGAGCAGTCAGGCGCTCTATTTCGCCGCAAAAGAGAACATTCAGACCCACGGCGGGATGGGCTACACCTGGGAGTTTGATTGTCAGTTTTATTATCGTCGCGCGAAGATTTTAGCGCTGGTGATTGGTAGCGAGGGGGTATGGCAAGAGAAACTCATTCAAGCATCTGATGAGTTAGACGTGGCATAACACCGAATTGTTGTAATAAGAGAGCATAAAGTTATGGATTTTGAAGATACAAAAGAAGAGTCGGCATTTCGCGAGCAGGCTCGCACGTGGTTGCAGGCTAACGCTCCAACTGAAGCCGAAATGTCTGGCATGGACACAATGGCTCGTGCCAAGTTTTGGCAAAAGCGAAAAGCAGAGGGTGGCTGGGCGTGCATTCGTTGGCCGAAAGCATTTGGCGGGCGTGACGCCAGCGCAATTGAGCAGGTTATTTTAAGCCAGGAAGAAGCCAAGGTGGCGGTGCCTGAGACCGGCGTGTTCAGTATTGGACAGGGTATGGCGGCTCCCACATTAATGACCTGGGCGGATGCCGAGGCGCAGGCCAACTTCATCCCGCGCTTGGCCAGTGGCGAAGATATATGGTGCCAACTCTTCAGCGAGCCAGCTGGGGGTTCTGACCTTGCCGCGCTGCGCACCAAGGCGGAGAAAGACGGCGATGACTGGATTATCAATGGCCAGAAAATATGGACCTCAGGGGCCCACTACTCCGATTTTGGCATTTTGGTTGTGCGTACGGATCCAACCGTACCTAAACATAAGGGCTTGTCTTATTTTTATTTGGACATGAAGAGCCCGGGGGTTGAAATTAAGCCGATTAGACAAATCTCTGGGGAATCGAATTTCAACGAGGTTTATTTTACCGATGTTCGTATTCCCGACAGCCAGCGTCTGGGTGATGTTGGCCAAGGTTGGCAGGTCTCGTTGACGACATTGATGAATGAGCGTGCCAGCATCGGTGCGGGCGGTGGTGGAACTAAGTTTAGTAGTGTTAAAGCACTGGCAAAAACGGTCATGATTGACGGCAAGCCGGCGATTGAGGATAGCCATGTGAGGGCAAAGCTGGCCTCATGGTATGTTCAAGAGGCCGGGTTGAAATACACCAGTTATCGCACTTTGTCAGCGCTGTCGCGCGGTGCTGTGCCGGGTCCGGAAAATTCTATTGGTAAGTTGGTCGGAGCGGTGAAGTCGCAAGATATGGCCTCTTTTGCGATGGATTTACTTGAACAGGAAGGAGTTGTTCGCGATCGAGAAAAAGACGCAGCTTTCGCCGCGCTGTTTCAAGATACCTATATGGCCATTCCAGGACTGCGTATCGCTGGTGGAACAGATGAAATTATGGCCAATATTATCGCTGAGCGGGTATTGGGGTTACCCCAAGAGCCGCGCATGGATAAAGGTATTCCGTTCACCGAGGTGCCTACTGGCAGCTAGATCCGTTTTGGCAAAATGCAGGTGTGCGGGAGTAAGCGTGCGATTACCCCGCGCATGCAGATCAGTCTGGCGGCGGTTGATGTTGTGCCAGAAGCACAGCGCTGTGGTTTTAACGTTTGCCTTGGTGTGGCATAGTTTGTGCGAGTTTAACAAGGCATTTTTGTTCGTCGAGACCCAGCGGTGACTGCACAAAAAACAACTATCCGCTCGGTTTCTGATGAGTTGCCGTGCAAAAAAAAATATGAGTCTCCGCGACAGCTGGCGCGGCAGGCGACTATTCTTGCCGCCACCCGAGAAATGTTAGCAGAGGTCGGTTACTCCGCCACAACCATGCGAGATTTGGCGCTCAAAGCCAACGTAGCGCCGGGAACACTTTATAACCTGTATAGAAGCAAGGATGCTTTGGTCATTGCCGCAGTTGAAGATCTGCTTGATGACTTGGGTGAGCGTGCTAACCAATCCTCTATTGAAGGTATCGAGCGAATTCTGGCGCTGTGTGAACAAATGGCTGCATCGATTAACCATTGGCCGCAGTATGCTGAAGCAATGGCGCGGGCCCTTTTTGGCGCTGAGCGTGGTGATGCACTTGCTCGTTTGTTATACGAACGCAGCGCACCGCTATTGGAACAGCAAATTCAGGTGGCGATACAATCGGGCCAGTTACGTCCTGACATTCACGCATCGATTTATGTGCGCCAGATGCAAGCACAGAAATGGGGAATAATATTGGCCTGGGTTATGGGGCCCATTGATCTGGCCGAATTTCGTTCCGAATTAATGCGCTCACAAATCATGATCCTGCAGTCAATTGCAACTCGCAAGGGTGAGCACATACTCAAGACTTTCCAGCAAATGCTTTAGCGATAGATGCGGCCTACTCCGGCTTGGTTTTTTTCCATTTCTTTAAAACCTCTTGGATCAACGCAGGTCCCTCCGGATTTACCGGAATGCCGTCGTGCACTGCGCGTGCGTGTGCGTGGCCTAACTGCTGCAGCGACATCGCGGCCTGAATAGAGGTCCAAAATCCTTGTGCATCTTGCGTCTGGTTGACGGATTGTTTGGCGAGTTTGAGCCCCATCATCGGTCTTTTGGCAATTGTCTTGGCCATGTCCATAGTGAAGTCGGTCAGGTTATCTAGGCTGACAACATGATTAACCATGCCGAGTGATTTTGCTTCCTCTGCTGTGATGACTTCTCCGGTGAATAACATTTCTTTCGCTTTTCTGACGCCGACTTCCCAGGGATGGGCGAAGTACTCGACGGCATTTACGCCAAAAGCAACCACTGGATCTGTGAATTTTGCGTCTTCACTGGCAATAATAATGTCACAGGGCCAAGCCAGCATGAGTCCGCCGGCAATTACCCAACCTTGTACCTCGGCGATGGTGGGTTTGGGAATGTTTCGCCAGCGCCAGCAGAAACCGAGGAAAAATTCCTGTTCGACACCCCAATGGCCCTCTTGCCCCGGAGCCTTAAAGTCTGACCACGAGCCGCTAGGCTTGTAGGTGGCCATGTCGAGGTTGCCCACGCCAGCATGTCCACTTGAAAAATCAGGCCCCTCAGCGGCGAGCACAATCACTTTTACTGAGTTATCGTGCGCGGCCAGATCGAAGGCCTCGTTCAGTTCGGCCAATAATTCCATAGTTTGTGCGTTGCGCTTTTCAGGGCGAGCCAGCGTGATGCGTGCAATGCCGGGCTCGGGCAACGCATATTTGATGGTGGCAAATTCTTTGGTCATTTAGGGCCTCTCAAATAGTACAATGGAACATGCGCTAAGTTTGCCTGAGTTGGCGGCAGTCTTGCGAATAACAACTATACAAGATATCGGAGTTTAGAAATGGATATTGCAAATAAAGTGGCGGTGATCACTGGCGGGGCATCGGGTTTAGGTGAGGCCACCGTAGAACGGTTTTGTGGTCTGGGTGCAAAGGTAGCTATTTTTGATCTCAATGATGAGGCGGGTAGCGCGCTGGCCAATCGGCTAGGTGAAGATGTGGCCTACTTTAATGTCAATGTTGCAGATGAAGATTCGGTTGCCGCCGCATTGGAGGGCGTGAAAGCGCGCTTTGGTGATATACACATTTGCTGCAATTATGCCGGGGTCGGCACCCCGGGGCGCACGCTGGGTCGGGACGGCGCGTTGCCGTTGGCTCATTTTAAGCGGGTAGTAGACATTAACCTGGTTGGCACGTTCAACGTTTTGCGATTGGTCGCCGAGCAAATGGCAACCCACGACCCGGTCACGGCGGACGGTTGCCGTGGTGTGATCATCAATACCGCCTCTGTCGCTGCCTATGAGGGCCAAATTGGTCAAGCGGCGTACAGTGCTTCAAAGGGGGGCGTGGTTGGCATGACGCTGCCGATTGCGCGCGATTTATCCAGCCTGGGTATTCGAGTGAATACAATCGCGCCGGGTCTCATCAGTACGCCGATGTTAAAGGGATTGCCGGAAGCGGCGCAGGCTTCTTTGGCCACTACGGTGTTGTTCCCAAAGCGCTTGGGAGAGGCCTCAGAAATTGCGCAAGTTGCGCAGTCGATTGTTGAAAACGACTATATCAATGGTGAGGTTATTCGTATGGATGGTGGTATCCGCATGCAGCCTAAATAATCACTTTGGTCGATAGCGGATCGGCAAAGACTTCAGTCCGCCGACAAAGGTGGACTGAATATACTGTGGCTCTCCCGCCAGTTCGATATCGGTCACTCGGGTGAGTAGTTCTCGATATAATGCGCTCATTTCCATGCGCGCCAGATGTTGGCCCAAACAGACGTGTCCGCCAAAACCAAACGCAAGGTGTTTGGTAGCCTGACGGTCGACCCGAAAGTCAAACGGGGCCTCGAAGATGTCTTGATCGCGGTTCCCGGAGGCGTACCACAAAATGACCGACTCACCGCTAGAAATTGTTTTGTTGCGCAACGGAAAATCTTGCGTTGCGGTGCGCATAAAGTGCCTCACTGGACTGACCCATCGAATCATCTCGTCGATGGCTGTTGGCATAAGGCTGTCCAGGTTGTTAACTAACTTATGCATTTGCGCTGGGTTGTTCATCAATGCGAGCAACCCGCCTGCGGTAGATGCGCTGGTTGTATCATGGCCGGCGGTCGCAATGATCGTGTAATACCCGTTAATTTCTAGCCTCGGTAGAGGGTCGTCGCCGAATTTTGCATTGGCGATCAAGCTGGCGACGTCATCCGTTGGCTGTCGGCGGCGAGCCGCGGTCAGTCGATCAAAGTAGTCATCGAAGTCCGCGACGACTTGCAAGAAGTCTTCTTGTGCAAAGGAGCGCTGGTTATCGGGGTCGGTGCTGCCAAACAACTCTTGAGTGAGTTTCAGCATCAATGCCTCGTCTTCGGCGGGGACCCCTAAAATTTCCATGATGACTCGAAGCGGATACCAAATAGCAACGTCTTTGACAAAATCACAGGTATTTCCCAATGCCAGAAGACGGTCGACGGATTGTTTGGCAAGTTCGTCGACGCGGGCCTGTAAAAGACGTAATTGTTGACCCATAAACCAGCCTTGGGTGAGGCGGCGATAGGCCATGTGGTCCGGGTCGTCCATCTGCACCAACGAGCGGATCAGATGCTTACGGCCGGTGACAGCCTCCACCATTTCCTGCAGGCCTTTGGGTCCCAGTGTCGGCCTTGGATCATTGATGAACAGTTTTTTGTTTCCGGCTATTGCCTTGATGTCGCTGTATTTGGTGATTGACCAGAACGGATCAAAGCCATCCGGTGTGAGCCAGCGCACCGGATCATTTTCTCTGAGCCACTCAAATTGCCGGTGTAACCCGAGTTCGTCTGCCCAGGTTGTGGGGTTTACCAAGGCATTATCTAAATCAGGTGAATGGGTTATTAGAGGCATAACTAGAGTCCTTAGTACATACGAAGAGTCAACCAGAGCTACCCTATCGTACTAAGTAACTCGGTCAAGTTCGACGTCCTGTCGCCCGTTCAGACGCGCTATACTGGTACGCGGGTGTAATTCCCAATGAATGTCTAGCAAGAAACAGGAGAATTCAGCATGGCGCAACAAGATGCCGGGGCATCAAGCCCCTATCGTTTAGATGAAAAAGTGGCAGTGGTCACTGGTGCGGGTAAAGGCATTGGACGCGGTATTGCCGTGTGCCTAGCCAAAGCGGGTGCGGATGTCGTGATCAGTTCGCGCACGGTGGGTGATTTACAGCGTGTTGCTCAAGATATTCGCGACTTAGGCAGAAAGGCCTACGTTGTGGGAGCAGACGTTACTCAAGAAGAAGGTTTGGAGATGATTGCGGCGGCAGCTGAGCAAGCAGGTGGGCCGCATATTTGGGTGAACAATGCCGGCGGATTGCCTGATGCGACGCCACGTTATCTCACGCGTACGCCGGCGGAGAAATGGGATGCGCAAATGGATCTGAACCTGCGGGCGGTATTTATGGCCTGTCAGGTAGCGGCGCAGAGCATGCAGGCCTCAGCAACAGTAGACCAAGGGTGTATCATCAATATTTCGTCCCGGGCCGCGGCCGGTGGATCAATTAAAAATGGCCCGTACGGCGCTTCTAAAGCGGCTGTGAATAGTCTGACGCAAACTTTTGCGCTGGAACTTGCGCCAAAGATTCGTGTGAACGCTGTTGCGCCTGGCCCTATTCCAACTGAAAATTTTAACGCCTCAACTAACTTCCCCGACGATCAGCCTATTGAAAAAACCCTGCGCGTACCGTTGGCGCGAATGGGTACCCCGGAAGATATTGGCCACGCAGTTGTCTTTATGGCCTCAGAGGCTTCAGCTTGGGTCACCGGCCAATGTTTGTATGTGACCGGTGGGCTCTAGCTGCAAGGGCATCAGCGTAAGACGGATGCCTAGAGCGTGAGCCAGCCACCATCAACTGGCAAGTAAATGCCGGTGATAAAGCTGCTCATGTCGGAGGCTAGAAACACAGCCGCTTTGCCTTGCTCCATGGGATCCCCCCAGTGCCCTTTGGGCAGCCTGGCGATTCGATTGGCGACAGAATCGGCCAGCGGCGCGCCGGTTGGAGGTGGCGGATTTCCGCTGGTCTTAGGTGGTGGCCCGTCATTGACCCAAGTCGGCCCAGGCGCGAGCGCATTTACATTGATACCTACCGGCGCCAGCTCCAGCGCCAAGGCCTTAGTGATTTGTGTGACAGCTGCTTTTGAGCCGTCATAGGTAACCCCCACGCCCGGCGTGACCGATTGTGTAGATGAGATGTTGATGATACGCCCCCCCTGCCCTTGTTCGGTCATGATTTCGGCTGCGGCTCGGCAACAATAAAACAGTCCGTCGACATTAATCGACCAAAGGGTGCGCCACATTTTGTCGGTTATAGTGGCCACGGGGCCGCCAAATTTTTGGTAGACGCCGGCGTTGTTGACTAAAATATCCAAACGTCCCAACGTGCTCACGGTATCCAGTAGGGCTTGTTTTGCCGCAGCGGCGTCCGTAACGTCAAGGGCCATACCATGACCGCCAATAGCATTTGCAGTCTCCTTTGCGCCTTTTAAGTTAACATCGCTCACCATAACTTGAGCACCGGCCATGGCGAGTGCTTTTGCAATGCCTGCCCCGATACCTTTTGCCCCTCCGGTCACATGGGCTACTTTTCCGCTTAAATCGATCCAGTCTGCTGGTGTTGGCATATCGACCTGCCTTTTTTTTGGGTGGAACTTGATGATAAAGCAAGCGTCAGCCGCAACCCAGCGGTCACGCTGAGTGATAAACCAAACTTCAACAAGGTTGAATTTTTAGCTTATCTTGCCTACTGTCAGGGTTTGCATTGGCCGGGATTAAACATGTCAGAACATCGTACGACTAATTTCTATTTGGTAGCTGCTGGTGATTATCACGATATTGATTTCGCACGCCTTGAATTGCTCAAATTGATTGCTGAAAACGATACCTATCGTGTGCAGGTTGCGTCTAATTACCATGATGTAGAGGCGATCGCGGCTGCAGACATCTTGATCACGTATACCTGTAACTTAGTCCCTTCGGAGGCCGAGCAGATGGCGCTGCGAGATTTTGTCGCCAGTGGTAAACGATGGTTTGCGTTACACGGTACAAATGCGATTCTAGAATTTCTTGAAGATGGTCGAGTGGATTGCCCTGAAACGGCGCCTATAATGATGGAAACGCTGGGTTCACAGTTTCTGTCACATCCACCAATTCAACCTTTCACCGTGCACATCTCAGATCCTGACCACGAGCTGGTTAAGGGGATTGAGCCCTTTGAAACCGATGATGAGATATACCTTTGCCGTATTCATGGTGATATCCACCACCTGTTGCACTCGCGTTTCACCGGCGAGGGGGCCGGATTTGTACACTCCTCATGGCCGGACGATGTGCCGCATCCGGTTTACTACATTAATCAAGTGGGGCAGGGCGAAGTGCTTTACCTGAACTTAGGTCATTGCCGCGGTCACTACGACATGCAGCCGCTCGTTGATTTTTATCCCACGGTCGAGCGTTGTGCGTGGGATAAGCCAGCCTTTTATGAGTTATTGCGCCGGGGATTGAAATATTGCGCTGATCGCGTCGCCTAAAGGGGCGTTGGCCTGTGGTTGTTTTGATGGCTCCCCAGGCCGGTTAATGACCCGGGCTGGCGAAGACTACCGGCCCACTGCAATCAGGTTTGGGTCTCTTGGTGCGGGATCCGAGGTATCTTGATTGCGTACCGTGTTGGCGATGTGCTCCATTGGCAGTTTTAACATTTCTTTAAGCTCCTGTGATGCATTTACCTTGATCAATGCCTCGTCCATGCAGAGCAGCCACTGCTCGGTTTGACGTGGTCCGATGTGGAAAGCTGCGTGTGGGTCCGTCAGGCAGACGGTCCCAGTTACCGCGAGATAAACCGGTGGGCCGCCCATCCAGCCGACTAAAAAGCTGACCAACTTTGATTTGACGGGTTCGAGGTTTTCGGCGTGCATTGCCCTGATTTCTTTGGCAGCTGGGTGCGTGTCCATTACCTCGTAAAATGCCTTAACAAGGGCTTTGATGCCTTGATCACCTAAAATCTCGTACGGGGTCTGTGGAGGCAGTGATTCTTGTTCGCTCATAGAAGTTTGTTTCTGATGGAGATACCACAGTTTAGCCGGGTGCGCCCTGAGTTCTCAATGTTTAGGTGGACTGTTTGACAGACATTTTTTGGGGGCTTAAACGTCGCAGAACAGGTTTTTTGTCTGCTTGCCTGTGTTAGTTTAGCCTTTCGAGGCTGCATTTGCGCGGGATGTAGGGCGGCCGGTTGAGTTGCATTAAGGTCGTCATCACAAAGATTAAGAAGGGGAGAAAAATGGGCGAGTTTAAAGACAAAGTAGTCATTATTACTGGTGCGGGCGGGGGCTTGGGTAAAGCTCATGCATTGGAATTTGCAGCTCGCGGGGCAAAAGTCGTGGTGAACGATTTGGGCGGTAGCGGCGATGGCAAAGGTGCAAGTGATATGGCCGATGCGGTTGTTGATGAAATCTGCGCAGCTGGTGGTATCGCGATTGCCAATAAAGCCTCTGTATCTAGCCCAGAGGGGGCAAAATCGATTGTTGACGACGCCGTTGCGGCTTTTGGTACAGTTGATATTTTAGTGAACAACGCGGGCATTCTGCGTGACAAAACGTTTAAGAAATTGTCACTTGAGGATTGGGACAAGGTCATGGACGTTCATCTCAACGGTTCAGCCTATGTCACGCACTACGCCTGGCCGATTATGTACAACAAAAATTATGGACGCATTGTATTCACCAGTTCCTCTTCGGGTATCTTTGGTAACTTTGGCCAGTCTAATTATGGCGCCGCGAAAATGGGTATGTTGGGACTGATGAATGTGCTCGAAAAGGAAGGGCGCGCCAAAAATGTCCGCGTCAATTGTTTAGCCCCGGCAGCCGCGACTCGATTAATCAATATGATTCCGGGTCGCGATGAAGATTTAGATAATCCCGATCCTATTCGCCATCCCAAGCTGGTAACCCCGGCAGTGTTGCTGATGTGTGCTGAAGATGCGCCAACCGGCAAATGTATTATGGCTGGAAATGGCCGTTTTTCGACCGTGGCCGTTTTTAACAATGAAGATTTGACCTTTGGCGTTGATGTGACTTACGAAGACCTGGTGGCGCGAAAAGATGAGTTGTTAGATATGCGTGAAGCCCGCGAAGGTTGGTCTTGGATGAACAAGCGGTTGGCTAAGCGCGGTGATTAGTTTCTGCGCAGCAGGTCGACGCGATGTGGCACCTCAAAGACGTAGCCCTGACTGCTGCGAAACCGTTCGAATTTGTTGCGGACCTTTTCGTGCAGTTCGGGTGTCAACCGATGTGCCGCAAAGGTGGCGTTCATAACGTGATTTTCAAATTGAGAAAAGTTTGCAAAACATATTATTTGTTTGAAAAAAATTTCTTCTTCGAGTTGGAATAATTTTTGCTCAACAGCATGCTGCAGCGAATTGAATGCGGCAATACGAACCTCAGACTCGTCATGAAATAAACGCATAACTTCGTTCAGTTCGCCGGCGAAAACCGGTTCTGAGAAAAAAGCGAAGCCATCGATCTTTAACACGCGGTGAATTTCTGTGAGCGCCAGTCCCATGAGTTTTGTGGGCACATGGTGCAGTGAATTGAACATCATGACCACGTCAAATGTTTGGTCCCAAGCCGCAATTTTCTCTGCGCCAAAGCGGGTAAATTCGATGGTGGGTAGGTCTTGGCAGGCTAGATTTTTTTGATGCTGTGTCTCATCGACTTCCGCGGCGATAATTTTCTTGACTGCGGTGCTCTTCAGCACCTGTCGCGTTTTTTTTGCGCGGCCGCAGCCCAGTTCAAGAATGATGCCATCGTCGAACGTCAACAAGCGGTTGAGCACGTCTACGTCATTTTGAACAGGTTGTTTGTCGGGGCCCTTGAGTCTCATCATGCGTCAGCGCTGGATTAGAGTTCGCAGTATACGAGGTGAAACTGCCAACGGGGGAACTTTGCCGCGCAGCCTTGACTGGCGTCACAAAATGTATGTCGAGTCGATCAACGAGGGGCCTGATTTTAATCAAGGTAGTTTCCATCGCGCGGATGGGTTATAAAACACGTATAAATTTTGTCAGCTTATAAGAGGGGGGGATGATGCCGGTCAGCGTCGCAAATCAAATACCTATTGCGGAGGGTCTGTTTACTTGGCCGTCAAATGATCCGCGTTTGATTGGTAGCAAGTGCAAGAAGTGTGGGGTAGTGACGTTTCCTGCGCAGAATAGTTGTGCGGCCTGTTCGGGGGTTGAGACAGAAAGTGTTGAACTGGCCCGTGGCGGTAAGCTGTGGACTTTTACCATCCAGTGCTTTTTGCCGAATCGCCCGCCTTACGACGGACCAGAAACGCCGGAGTCGTTTGTGCCTTTTGGGGTGGGGTATATCGAACTGCCTGACCAGACTCGTGTAGAGGCGCGCATCAAAACTAGGGATGTGAATGCGCTAAAGGTCGGGATGGATATGGAGCTGGTTATCGAGAAATATATAGAACGGGATGGGAAAGATGTGATGTCTTTCTTTTTCCAGCCGGTGGATGAACTTAAATAAATCAAATTTGATGAGGAGAGGCGCATGGACGTAGCAATAATTGGTATTGGCATACACCCATTTGGTCGCACTGAAGGGGTTACCGGGCTAGAACAGGGGGTTGTTGCGGCGCGCAAGGCACTGTCAGATGCCAGCGTAGACTGGCCGGACATTGAATTTGCCTACGGCGGCACTTCAGCTGCCGAAAAGCCGGATACGATGGTGTCGAAGATGGGCCTGACAGGCCTGCAATTTATCAATGTTTCAAACGGCTGCGCTACTGGCGGCAGCGCCTTGCAATCGGCTTACATGGCCATTAAGTCGGGGATGTTTGATATCGGTATGGCCGTGGGTTTTGACAAGCATCCGCGGGGTGCATTTACCATTGATCCTGAAGCCAGTGGTCTGGGTAAATGGTATGGCGATGTTGGCATGGCGCTCACGCCGCAGTTTTTTGGCATGAAAATTCAGCGTTACATGCATGAATACGGTATCACCGAAGATACCTTAACGCGGGTTGCGGTGAAGAACTTCAAATACGGGGCGATGAACGAAAACGCGTGGCGACGCGAGGCCTTTTCCTACGACGATGTGGCGAACTCGCCAATGGTTTGTGCGCCTTTGCGAAAATATATGTTCTGTTCTCCCGCCGAAGGGGGATGCGCCATGATTTTATGTCGCGCAGATAAAGCGAAGCAGTATACGTCTAACCCGATTTTCTTGAATTCTGCGGTTGTGAAAACCCGAAATTTTGGATCTTTTGAAGTGTTCTCCCAAAATCAAGCATTAGAGCGGGCTGAATCACCCACCGTGAAGGCTTCAACAGCGGCGTTTGAAATGGCAGGGGTAGGTCCTGAAGACATTCAGGTTGCGCAGTTGCAGGATACCGAATCTGGCGCTGAGATCATGCACATGTCGGAAAACGGTTTTTGTGCTGATGGGGACCAAGAAAAGTGGTTGGCAGAAGGCTGGACGGAAATTAATGGCCGACTGCCCGTAAATACCGATGGTGGCTGTTTGGCAAACGGTGAGCCGGTGGGAGCGTCGGGTTTGCGACAGGTCTACGAAGTGGCATTGCAATTGCGCGGCGAGGCCGGTGCTCGACAGGTCCCTAATAACCCGAAAGTAGGCTACACCCACGTGTACGGTGCGCCAGGGCTTTCTGGTGTGACGATCATGTCGCGCTAACCCGTTGGATCGAGTCAGGTAGACCTTGGGTGGATTCTGCAGCCGCGTCAGATGGCGCGGCTGAATGCTTCAAAGGCGCTGGGGATGCGCTGAATATCTTGGATTAGTTCTGGAGGCGGACTGTTTGTAGCATCGGCCGGCATGCCGATGCTCAGTGAGTCGATTAATCCTCCAAAGCGCATCTCAATGGCTTGGGTTAGGCAGTCGTGGCGCCCAACGGCGGCGAACAGGTGCACAACGTCATCATCCACCGCGGCGGTCATTTCTGACCACTGGCCGTGCTTCGCCATGTGGTTGAGTTTCTCGCCTAAGTTTTCAAGGCCATGTGCGGCAAAAACTGGCCAGTAGGCCCGAGTTGAACCATAAAAACCAATGCGTTGACGTACCCATTCAAAAGCTTTGGCTACGGCCTCATTGGTAGCTCCGGTGGCAACAAAGCCGCCTCCGGAGACCTCAAAATACCGTCTTTGGCCCACGCCACGGTTGATACCTTTGGTGAGTATGGGCATGGCTACCTGCTCCAGATAACGCCGAGTCGAAAAGGGGTGAAGGCGTACGCCGTCGCATTCGCGGGCGGCGACGCCTAGCATTGCGGGTCCAACAGCGGCTAGCGTAATGGGGGGACTGGGTCCGTGCAGTGGCTCGGGCACGTAATTTGGGGTCATCAGGGTCACCTGATAATGCTCGCCTTCATAATGTAGGCGCTCGCCAGTTTGCCAACTGTGCCAAATGGCTTTGATTGCTCGAACCATGTCTCGCATGCGCGGTGCGGGTGCGCTCCAAGGCACGGAGAATCGTCGTTCGTTATGCCCTTTAACTTGACTGCCTAAACCCAAAACAAATCGGCCGCCGCTGGCGCGTTGCAAATCCCAGCCAATATTGGCAAAGACCATTGGGCTGCGTGCGAATGATATGGCGATTGAGGTTGCCAGTTCTAGCGTTTGACTATTTACTGCAGCAACCGCAAGCGGGAGGAACGGGTCCTGTCGGTTTTCCTGAGTAGTGATGCCGCTATAGCCGGTGGCTTCGATCTGTTGAGCCGCGCCGGCGACACTGTTGAGGTCTTGAAGCGGAATGCCGGTAGTTAGTTTCATGGTCGCTCTCCTCTCATTGACGCTACGATTGTAGCGCCGAAAACGTGGATGTGTGAACGGCCCTTGTGGAGGGCCATGAGGACTAAGATTAGGTCTATCCAGATAAGAGGACATAGTGATGAATAATCTAACCTTGACCGCCAGCGATGGGGCCCGCCTTGCGTGTTATGTCTGGCCGGTCGACGATCCCAACGGGGTGATACACATTGCTCACGGCATGGGAGAGCATGCCCGTCGTTATGATCGCGTTGCGCGAGCGCTCAATACAGCCGGTTATGAGGTAATTGCCTGTGATCAGCGGGGTCATGGGGCGACTGCCCAAGCGCTGCTGGGTGATCTCGGTGGTGATGGCTGGAACCGCCTTGTGGCTGATGCTTATGAAGTCAACCGGCATATTGCCTTGCTTCATCCTAAGGTTCCGATTGTGCTTTTAGGTCATAGTATGGGGGCGATGATGGCGCAGCTGTATATAACCCGTTACGGACAGAGTATTGATGCGCTGGTGCTGTCTGGTTCCCCAGGTTTCAAAACGCCGCTTAGCCATTTTCTGTCGCGGCAGATCGCACAGTTTGAAGTTTGGCGGGTTGGCTGGAACCAACATAGTGCTTTGCTGCAACGTTTGTTGTTTGCTGATTCAAATAAAGCGTTTTCGGCGCCGCATGCAAATGGCTTTGAGTGGTTATCAAGGGATGCGGGCGCCGTGCAGAAATATATAGATGACCCCGACTGCGGGTTTGTCCTGACGGCGGGATCTCTGCTGGATCTGGTGGTCGGTTTGGAAAAAAATCAGTGCACGCAGGTGTTGCTGAAAATCCCAAAAGCGTTGCCTATTTATGTGTTTTCCGGCACTGAAGATCCTGTTCATGGTGGCAGAAAAGATCTGAATCGTATGTTGTCGGCATTTGAGCAGCAGGGTTTGATGTCTGTAGATGTGAACTGGTACGCGGCAGGGCGTCATGAGATGTTCAACGAATTAAATGCTGAAGAAGTGATCGCCGATTTAGTGGGTTGGTTGAATCGGTTACACTCAACACATGATTAATCTACTTCTCAATGGCCGTTACGACGTCTTCATTCTGCTGATTATTGCTCTGACGTTGTCGTTGTCTTTTCACGAATTTGGGCACGCGATTGTCGCAAAATGGCAGGGGGACGACACTGCAGAACGTGCGGGTCGATTGACGGTAAATCCCCTGGCACATATCGATCCACTGGGTTTGCTTATGGTTGTTATGGTGGGTTTCGGTTATGCCAAACCAGTGCCTACCGATCCGCGTAATTTTCGTTCTGCGCGTTCGGATCTGTATGTTGCCGGTGCCGGGCCCCTCATGAATTTATTGCTGGCCGTGTTGACGTGGAATGTGTATTTACTTTTGCGTGCCAACGGTTGGGAAAACGCTGGTGCACTGACCTTTTTTACGCTTCTGGCGCAAATTAACTTGCTGCTAATGCTGTTCAACTTGATTCCACTTGGGCCGCTGGATGGGCACTATATGCTGCCGCATTTTTTGCCACAGCAAATGGCTTACCGATATCGGGTATTGAATGCCCGCTATGGTACCGCTGTATTTTTGGGGGTGATTGTCGTTAGTTTGATGGGCCTGCCGATATTCAGCGCACTGGCCCGGTTGTCCGTGACGTTGTTGGGTTGGATTACCCTGGTGCCGGTTTAGTCACCTTGGTGGGTTTATAGATGTCAGCGCGCACCCTCTATCTTGTAGCTACCTCGGTATGGTTTCTTGCATTTGGTATGCAGTCGGTGACGTTTGCTTGGCTGGTGACCATCGTTTTGCGAGAACCCGCGGAATTGGTTGGCTGGGCGCAGACGGCGTTGTTGTTGCCGGGTATGTTACTGATTTTGTTGGCGGGCGCACTGGCCGATCGCATTGGTCCCGACCGGCAAGCGCTCTGGGCACAATTGTTTGCAACCTTGACACCTTGGATCTTAATTGTTGCGCTTGAATTCGGCCTTCTGACCTATCCTATTATGATTCTCTATGCGGTGCTGATGGGTTGTGCTCAGGCATTTGTGACCCCGGCACGAGACGGTTTGCTGAATCACGTTGCAGGGTCTCACGTGCAGAGAACGGTTTTGTTGACCAGTTTTTTTCAGTTTGGCTGTCAAATTATTGGCTATATCATTTCAGCTTTTGCAGATGAGATTGGCGCGCAAACCGTGATGATTGTGCAAAGTTTGTTTTTGTTGGCGGGTGTTTTGGCGTTTCGCCAAATTTCAAAAATGGGTGTTGTTGCCAAGATCCCGCGGCCGAGTCGATCTGTGCTTCAAGGGGTGCTTGAGGGGGCGAAAACTATTGCTGGGTCGCCGGTAATGCGCATAGTGGTTGTGCAAAATGTGGCCATGGCATGCTTTTTTATGGGTAGTTTTATCGTCGGTTTTCCGTTGGTAGTCCGAGAAGTATTTGATGGTTCCTCGGGTGATCTTGGGTTACTCAATGCGTTTAATTCGGCAGGTTTGGTGCTCACCATTGTGATTATGTTGCGAGTGGGTTACGTGCGGCGTGCGGGCCGTGCTCTGATTCTTTTTCAAGCTCTGGGTTCGATAGTTCTGGTATTGGTCGGCATGGTAAATAGCTTTCCAACTTTTGTTTTGCTGGTGTTTTGTTGGGGCCTTTGTGGTGGTGTGGCGATGCCGATGTCACGCACGTTAATGCAAGAATTAGCCCCTCAGGCGCAACGCTCTCGAGTCATGAGCTTCTATGCCTTTTCTTTTATGGGCGCCGGGCCTTTGGGTACGTTGTTTTGCGGCTACCTGTCAGAGTTGTTTGGACCTCAGGTTGCGATTCAAATTGCTGGCGTGTTGATGTTCTCGGTGACCGCGGTGATTGCGCTGACCTCGCAACTGTGGCGAACGGACGCTACGTCCGCGGCTAATTAGACGGAGTTGACCTATGAGCATACGTTTGAGCGTGGACATCGGGGGCACGTTTACAGATGTGGTGCTGTCGCAGCTTGGGCATTTGACCACCACCAAGGTGTTGACCACGCACGCTGATCCAGCATTGGGTGTGATGACTGGCATCGGCGCGGTGCTTGAACGCAGCGCAGTGCGTCCCTCACAGATTGATTTGGTATTGCACGGCACAACGTTGGCGACCAATGCGTTGATAGAGCGTCGCGGAGCACCTACGGCGCTGCTAACCACAGCTGGGCACCGCGACGTCATAGAGATGGCCTCTGAGAATCGTTTTGAGCAATATGATGTAAATATCGACCGACCGGCACCGTTGGTACCGCGCCGTTGGCGTGTGGGCGTGCCTGAACGAATGACTTTCGACGGGCAAATATTAGTCCCATTAGATCAAAGTGTTTTGACTTCAGCGCTAGATAAACTTTTAAGTGAAGGCGTAAAGGCCGTCGCAATTGGCTATTTTCACAGTTATGCCAATGCCGAACATGAACAACAAACGGCAGCCTTGATTGCTCAAAAATATCCGCAATTATCAGTGTCTCGATCGTCGATGGTTTGTCCGGAAATTAGAGAATACGAACGTTTGTCAACCACGGTTGCCAATGCGTATGTCAAACCGTTGATGTCAAAATACTTATCTAGTCTTGCAGAGCAACTGCGCTCTCGCGGAATAAAGGCACAGGTGTTGATGATGACATCCGGTGGTGGTTTGACCACATTGGCGGCGGCAGCTGAATATCCGATACGGCTGGTTGAATCGGGGCCTGCAGGAGGGGCCGCACTTGCAGCGGATATTGCGCGAGCTGCGAAGCTTGATCAGGTCTTGTCATTTGACATGGGTGGTACAACCGCCAAGATTTGCCTGATTGATCAGGGGCAGCCTCAGCATTCGCGGTCTTTTGAGGTGGATCGCAGTTATCGCTTTAAAAAAGGCAGTGGTCTGCCCGTGCGTATTCCGGTTGTTGAGATGGTTGAAATTGGTGCTGGCGGCGGATCCATTGTCACGGTAGATCCACTGCAGAGAATCCAGGTTGGACCTGCCAGCGCGGGCTCCGAGCCAGGTCCGGCTTGCTACGGGCGCGGCGGTGAAGCGGTGACCGTGACTGATGCAGATGTTGTTCTAGGTCATTTGATCCCGGACGGCTTTGCTGGGGGCTCAATACAACTCTCCGCAGCTCGCGCTGAGGTGGCTATGGGCAGTTCGGTGGGCCAAGCGTTGGGGTTGGACAATCAGCAGGCGGCTTATGCGGCCGCGCAAATTGTCGAAGAAAATATGGCCTCTGCCGCGCGCGCGCATGCCAGCGAGTGGGGCAAAGCGCTTCACGAGCGGTGTTTGATTGCATTTGGCGGCGCAGCACCCCTGCATGCGGTCGCTTTGGCAAGTAAATTAAAAATAAACACGGTGCGTGTACCACCGGGTGCCGGCGTGGGCAGTGCGCTCGGGTTTTTGCGGGCACCCATTCGTTTTGAGGTGGTGCGCAGTCGGTACATGCGCCTTGGCGGACTACAGGCAGCGGCGGTGGCCGCAATGTTTGCGGAAATGCGAGCGGAAGCGGCGCAAGTTTTGATGGACGCGGGTGTTGATGTTGCCGCAAAGTCGCAGGTGCGGGAGCAGCGGCAAGCCTATATGCGTTATGCCGGTCAAGGCTACGAAATCGCGGTTGATCTTGACGCGCTGAGCACGACCGATGAGGCGGCTTTTCGCGGAGGTTTTGAAGTGGCTTACACCAAGCTTTATGGACGTACGATACCGGATATGGATATTGAGGTGCTCAGCTGGACGTTGGCTCTGACGGCGCCACAATTGGGTCAAATTGAATCTCTCGCGACAAATGACGACGATACAGATAAGCACGCCACTGGTGAACGCGAGTTGTTTGACGGCCAAACTTGGGTCAAGGCGCAGGTGATGCCTCGAGCTCAGTTGGTTGCCACAGAGCAATATGCTGGGCCTATGTTGGTGATCGAAGCGCAAACGACAACGGTTATTCCAGCCGGTGCGTGCCTAGAGATTGAACAAGATGGCACCCTGTTGATTACCTTGGGCGGGCGACCATGAACGAGTTAAAGATTCAATTGGCGTGGAACCGGCTGCTTGCCATTGTTGAAGAACAAGCGCAAGTATTGATGCGGACGGCCTTTAGCACAGTGGTGCGCGAGGCAGGGGACCTATCTGCGGGTGTTTTTAATGTATCTGGCGATATGCTGGCTCAAGCGGTGACGGGTACCCCTGGCCACGTGAATTCGATGGCCGACTCTGTAGCGAAGTTTTTGCGCAAATTCCCACTCTCCACGCTTATGCCCGGTGATGTGTTGCTAACTAATGATCCCTGGGACGGAACCGGGCATTTGAACGATTTTACCGTGGTGACACCTGTTTTTAGAGATTCACGGTGTATTGCTCTGTTTGCCGCCACAAGTCATGTTGCAGATGTGGGCGGGCGAGGATTTGGACCGGACGCTAACGATGTGTTTGAAGAAGGCTTGTGTATCCCGATGTCTTATCTTTTCAAAGCTGGAGTTCGCAATGAGGTTCTGCTTGATATATTGAAGGCGAATGTGCGCGACCCAATGGTCGCGGAGGGGGATCTGTATTCGTTGACCGCCTGCAACGATTCAGGTGCGACCGCGTTGAGGGATATGCTTGACGACCTTAAGTTGCATGACTTGGACGCTTTGGGCGCGGTGATATTGCAGCGCTCGCGCAGTGCGATGCTGGCAAAGGTGGCCGAATTGCAAGCGGGTGAATATGCCTATGAGATGACCATAGATGGTTACGATACGCCGGTTGTGTTGAGCGCCACCGTGACTGTCTCCGCTGAGGGTATTGGTGTTGATTTCACTGGTACGTCGCCGGTGTCGGCAAAAGGTATTAATGTACCGCTGCCTTATACTCAGGCTTACGCATCATTTGGTGTGCGCTGTCTGGTGGGCAACGATGTCCCTAACAATGCAGGATCTTTGAGTGTAATCCACGTGACGGCTCCGGCAGATTGCCTAGTGAATGCGCGTCCGCCGCGAGCGGTATCCGCACGTCATGCCATTGGACAGATGTTACCTGATGTGGTGTTGGGATGTTTGCATCGCGTTTTACCCCAGGCGGTGCCCGCCGAGGGGGCTTCGTGCATTTGGAATCCGGTTTTTATGAGTACACTGGGTGCCGAATCTGACCGGTTGGCGCACCTGCCATTTGTCATTAATCCGATATTTAATGGCGGTACGGGAGCACGACCGCAGAAAGACGGACTGTCGACCACTGCATTTCCTTCAGGTGTTCGCACGACCTCTTGTGAGGTTAACGAGGCAACATCACCGCTGATTTTTTGGCGGAAGGAGTATACGCCTGATTCAGGCGGAGCAGGTGCGTTGCGCGGTGGTTTGGGTCAAACCATTGAAATTAGCCATCGTTTTGGTGCGCCGTTTATTGTTTCCAAGATGTTCGATCGAATCCGCTACCCTGCGCGCGGACGAGCCGGTGGCGCCGATGGTCGGCCGGGGCGAGTTTACGTGATGCAAGAGGGTGAACCGTTGCGTGATTTGCCAGGTAAAGGTCGCGATGTAATTCCACAGGGTGCGCGACTGATTTTGCAGACGCCAGGAGGCGGTGGAGTTGGCGATCCATTGGCGCGTGATGCTGAAAAAGTGAGCGCGGATCTCGAAGCGGGGTTGGTGACCGAACGCGACGACGGTGATTTTTAGAACTACAGCAGATTATCGCGGCAATTAATTGACACGGCAGAACACTGCTATAGAATCCTTCCCCGCGCTCAGTCTTGAGCCGTTGGCCGCGCGAGGGTAGCTCAGTTGGTAGAGCACCACCTTGCCAAGGTGGATGTCGCGAGTTCGAACCTCGTCCCTCGCTCCAATTTCAATAAGTTCTAAGACCTAGTGGTCGCATTGCGTGCGGCTTGTGTAGTCGCTCCCATACGTTATGAGGTGTTCGAGCAAAGCCGGATGAGCGGAGCCCTGCTCAGCATACTACTTCCTACAAGGGGGGGCAGTCGGCGATAGGCCGGCGAGCAGTTATGGCTCGCCGAGGACTGCGCGAGGGCCTATGAGGAGGCAGCGCAAGCGCTGTCGTCGGAGGGGTATCTGCTGGACGAGCAGATCGAACCTATGGTGGAAGCCGCAAAGTCTCAGTTTATCGAGCAATCGCAATGGCCGCGCACATAACCCCGCGCAGCCTCCTCTTCGGCACGAAAATGAAACATCAACGCTAGTTCAACATGTCCATCATAAACGCTGAGTTTTCAAATGGTGTAAAGGCGACCTGTTTCCCGTCCTTCATTGTCGCCATATGCAGCGCCTGAGTCTGCTTGCCTTGGATAGTGATGTTTACATGAATAAAGACCCTGTCGCCGGCCTCAAAAAATGCGATCGGCTCGACGTTAAAGTCAGGCCAGAGCTTGGAGATATTGTCGAATACGTTCTCAATAATTGCTTGTTTACCGACATAAGTTCCTGAGTAGGGTAGGCCCTCCAAGATTGTCCAAACGACATCATCACTGTGTTCCGCTTTCCAAGCTTCCATATCACCTCTAGCAAAAGAGGCATAAGCCGCCTTCATAGCCTCTACATTTGCCGAGTCCTTTCCTGTTTCGTGATGTCCTGCATGCACAAGGCATGATGCACACAACACAATTGCCGCAAAAAAATATCTCATTGACCTGCTCCTGATTAAAGGTGTCTGTGGGTATCGAGTCTCAACTATACCCTTATGAGATATTGCTGATAAGCCAACACTCCTTATGGAGGTTAAATTTTTCTTATTCAAGAAAAGAACTCTGATGATACAAAAGGGTGCCGTTGAGAAAAGACGCTGCTCAGTACGGGTTCTGTGCCCTTGTTGTTTACAGCAGGAATGGCCAATAGTGGATTAGAAGTTACTGGATGTGACATTGCGCCAGAGCGTAATGCCAGTGCCATCGAGAAGGCGAATTTAGACATCGTAAAGTGCAACATTGAACACGAAACTTTCTCTTTCATGACCGCGCTTATTCTTGTAACGCGGACGTTTATGATGGATATGCGAAGCTAGAAAAATTGGGCCACATGGGTCACGTTCGAGAGTACACCACGAAAGAAGTGACTTCGTTTCTAACAAAAGTAAGTTTTAAAGTGGAACACGACATTTGACATGCAAACTGATGTAGCATCGCATGTTTAGTGGCATCTGCGATGCACTGCGCAAAGGCTCGCTGAGTTCATTGGGTCTCCAGGTGAGCAAGTTCATGCGGCGTTAGTACATGGTGTTTAAATATCTGATGGGAATCATTATGCAAACAATGAGATATGCCACATTTTGTCTTATACTCGCAACAGGCATGAGTGCCGGCGCCCAGGCCAATGAAAAGCTGTCCGCACTTATTGAAAAAGCTGCGGGCGGCCAAGTGACGAGTCTGCTCTTTTACTCTCAACAGGAGCGAGACACAGCCTTCAAGCATATCGATGCATTAGCGCCAACAAGGGCTATTGAAGCTGGTGGCAACATTTATAGGTTGCCTAAGGCCCTGCAAGATTTCTCTGCTCTGAGCTACACACTAGAAGACAAAGACTATTCGTTTTCTGACTACCTCAGCATGCCTGAGACAAAAGGATTTCTTGTCTGGCAGGACGGCAAGATTTTGCTAGAGCACTATGGAACCGGTCACGATGCGAGCACCTTGTGGGTGTCATTTTCCGTTTCCAAGTCTGTGACCTCAATGTTGGTTGGCGCAGCGATACAAGACGGTTATATCAAAAGTGTGGATGAGCCTGCAGTTCACTATGTATCTCGATTGAGAGGGACTGACTACGATAGCGCCAGCATAAAAAACGTATTGCAAATGGCATCAGGCCTTGGCTGGAGTGAGGACTATGCAGATCCAAAATCCGATGTTGCCCAAGCCGGGGGAGCCAATGGCGTACAACTCGTAAACTACCTAGCCGGGCTGAAGCGCGAAGCACCAGCCGGTGAAAAGTTTAACTACAACACCGGCGAAACCAATTTAGTGGGCGAGATATTGCGCTCTGCTATCGGCAACAATGCATCCAGCTACTTGACCCATAAAATATGGCAACCTTTTGGCATGGAAAGTGATGCCACTTGGTTGCTCGGCAGCCCAGGCGGTGGTGAAACTGGTGGCTGCTGCATCAACGCAACACTGCGCGACTATGCTCGAATCGGTATTTTTGCCTTAGGTAACGGCAAGCTGGCTGATGGTACCCAAGTCTTGCCAAAAGACTGGATAAAAGAGTCGACTTCTCCTTCCCGCGGATTCTCAGGCTACGGCTACCTCTGGTGGCTAGATGAGTCAGGAAGCTATCGCGCGCGAGGGATATTTGGCCAGCAGATATTTATTGATCCCGCTTCGAACTTAGTGATTACGGTGCACAGTAACGCACCTACCGCCGTAGGCAGTGTCTATCATGCTCATCTAGAACAGGTAGTGGCTGCGTTTGCGCAAGCGTTAGCTGACTAGTTTTTGATTTTGCCCCATGCAAATCCTCAATGCACAGATGCACTGCTGGGGCAGCGGCCTCCCGTCTAACAAGTCTCACCGGCAGACGACCTACTTCGGGCCGGAATAAGCGATTGCGATGATGGATGAGGCTGGAGGAGACGCGGCCATCATCCGCTTGCAAGGCAGGAATGAAAGATATTTTTACCGGCGGCAGGTGAGCTTTTATTGCTCTTATCGATGAAATTAACGATCTAGATCACGTGGCTGACCAGATAATGAGGGACGGATTCGAGGCTTGCATGTTGTTCGTGAAACTCTGCGCGCGAACTGGGTAAATTCCTCAAGCCGGGGATGCTTGCGAGAGGCCACCGCAGTCTATACGATCCCAATTTTTTAACCGGTTAAGGTCCTATACGGCGCCAAAACAGGAGTTCTCACTATGCCCATTGCAGTTGTCACAGGTACCAGTTCAGGTATCGGCTATGCGACATGTCTACATTTATCGCGCCATGGCTATGAGGTGTTTGCGGGTATGCGTAACACTGAAAAAGGTCAGCGCTTGCGTTCAGAGGCGCAGGCGCAAGGTCTACCTATCACTATTTTGTCTATGGATATTTGTGATGAGGCCTCAGTTGCGCAGGCTTTTGCGCAGATCGACAAAGTAGGTCCGGTTGATCTTTTGGTTAACAATGCGGGTATTGGTGGCGCGTCACCTTTGGAGTTAACACCAGAGGCAGAGCATCGACAGATGTTTGAAACCAATTATTTCGGTGCTGTGCGTTGTATACAGGCGGTCTTACCTTCGATGAGAAGCCGTCAAAGCGGATGTATCGTGAATATCACCTCGGCTGTCGGCTTGTTGGCAACACCCAATCAAATTCCATATTCAGCGTCAAAATGGGCGTTGGAATGTTTAGGTGAAGCTTTGGCGCACGAAGTATTTCGATTTGGGGTGCGGGTGGTGAATGTAGAGCCAGGGGTAATTATGACAAATATCTTCGAAAATTCGGCGGCAACGACCCGTTATGATAAGACATCGCCTTACCAACCGACCATGCGCCGCAACGGGAAAGTCTTTGCATCGGGATTCAAGCGTGCAGTCGCGCCTGAGCGGGTAGCCGAAACCATTCTCGAGGCGGTAACTACGGCTGACTACCGCTTGCGTTGGCCGGTTGGTCCAGATGCGCAAGGAATGTTTGACGCCAGACATCAAATCGCGGCCGAAGATTGGGTGGCAATGGGCGCGGAACTCTCGGATGAAGAGTACAACTCAAAATTTAAGGGCTACTTTGGGATCGACCTGTCAAAAACGTGAGCGATCATGGTGAGGATTATCAGGCGCGCTGGAACGCACGATACGCGGGTACCGATTGGGTATGGTCGCCTGCGCCAAACGCTTTACTGGTAGATACATTGAAACATTTGCGGCCCGGTACTGCCCTAGATGTGGGCTGTGGTGAAGGGCGGCACTCTCTTTGGTTGGCGTCAAAGGGTTGGCAGGTAACTGGCCTAGACTTTGCCAGCACCGGGCTCGACAAGGCTCGCAGGCGAGCACGTGAGCGGCAACTTTCAATTCATTGGTTGGCACAAGATGTGGCTGATCTTGCCAGCCACCAGGCAACGTATGATTTGGTGATAGTGATGTTTTTGCATACTGACCCATTACAGCGTGAGCGTTGGATGCCGCAAGTGTTGGCGGCGGTCAAGCCGGGCGGTACGTTGTTATATATCGGTCACGACCCAAGCAACGTGGTTGCGGGGGTGGGTGGGCCGCAGGACGAGCGACTGTTGCCCAGTGTGGCTGAGTGGTTGGCGCAGATGACGGATTTCGATATTTGTGCGGCACGGGTTGTCGCTCGAGCGCTGGGCGCTGAAACAGGTCATGTTGGCACCAAGAATCTTGGCCGTGATCGGCGCGCTCTAGATGCTTATGTGCACGCGGTAAGGCGTGATACAGGCCCGTCAATTGGCTGAAGTCTCTGGTGCAACTCTGGCCAGAGCGCAGGTTGAATGCTAGATTCACACGATGTCGTTAACGAGATGAACCATGTTGGATTTTCCCCAACCGCCCAAAGAATATGGTTATGTCTTTCTGGCTGATACGGACAAGGCGCTGCCGAAAAAATTAGACCCCAATTTGCGCTATGTGATGTTCTCGACGATCGCTCGAGGCGGAAAGTCGCTGATTAAATCTTGCAAAGACTTACATCTCTCGCGGATGGTTTGTTACAAGACCCTGCGACCAGAGTTTGCTGATGATGTGGTTGAACAACGGCGTTTTTTGCGAGAAGCACGAGTTTCGGCAATGCTTCAACATCCCAATACGGTGCCGACTTATGAGTTAGGCCGAGACACAGCTGGGCATTATTATTTCACCATGAAGCTGGTGCACGGCTATACCTTGCGGGAGATCCTAAATTATCGTGAGCGATATGACCTCACGCAACTTGTGGAAGTGATTGTCCAGGTTGGCCACGCTTTAGAGTATGCCCACCGCCATGGCGTCGCGCATCGAGACATCAAGCCTGAAAATATATTGGTGGGTCCGTATGGCGAAGCGCTTTTGTTGGATTGGGGTCTGGCAAAAGTATGGCGTCCCGATGGAACGGGTCATGTAGAAGGCGAAGTGCTGACCCGTGATCTTGAACCCTCTCTGACGCTGACTTCGGGGGGAGCGCTTCAAGGGACAATTTCCTATATGTCACCGGAGCAAATTTTGCGCGACCCGCAGATTGATTCGCGTACGGATGTTTACAGTTTGGGTGCTGTTTTGTATGAGATATTATGTGGGAAAACCCCGTCGGCGATGGAGCAGGTGGATGCCGTAGTTGATGCGACGTTGAATAAAATTCCGTTGAAACCCTCTGCTGTGACCACTCAGGTGATTCCGAAGCTTCTGGAGGATGCATGTATGGCCTGTTTGGTTAAATCCCCTGAAGCGCGGCTACAAACCATTACCGACTTGGTGCGCCTGCTACAGGAGGATTGGTTGCGCACCTAGTGCTAGCTTGGGCTCGAAGGGTCTAGGTATTTGCCGCTGATATGCCATAAACGAAATCCCACAGATACGGCAACAATGCTCAGTCCAAGAGTCAACCCTGTCCAATAGCCATAGACGCCCGGTGCCAGGCCAGGCAGTAGAATCCCTTGCGCCAGAGCGTGTCCGACAGGTAGCGCAATAAACCAGTAGCCAACCAAGCTGATGTACATGGGCACTTGAGTGTCTTTATACCCCCTCAAGGCGCCGATGGTGACGGCTTGGCTGTCATCGACGATTTGGTAAACGGCGATAAATAAGAGCAGATTGGCGGCGATTGCCACGACGGCAGGGTCTGTGGTGTAGATACCAATCAAAGTGTACCGAAATAGGACCAGGAGCAGACTGATGATGAGTGCGTAAATCAGAGAAAATCGATACACGGTTGCAGCGGTGGCGCGGGCTTGGTGAAAACTGTTGGTGCCAATATGAAACGCCACTCGGATGCTGGCGGCACTGCCGATACTCATAGGGATGACAAATGTTAGCCAGTTTAGATTGCCCGCAATGGTGTTGGCGGCAACCTCGTCGACGCCAATACGGGCAATCAGAATGGCCACAACAGAGAAAAGTGACATTTCCAGAAATATCGATAGGCCAATGGGTCCGCCAATTTTGGCAATGCTTGTAATGGTTTTTCTTTGTGGCCATTCAAAGCGGGCAAAAAATGTTGTTGCGCGAAAATACGGCAGGCGCATGACAAACATCATCATTAGCAACTCAACCCAGAGTACTATTGCGGTGGCCCAACCACACCCTACGCCACCCAGTTCGGGGAGGCCAAATTCCCCATAAATCAGTCCATAGTTTAGAACGGCGTTCAACGGCAGAACACTTGCAGCGATTATCATTGGCGGGCGTGGGTGTCCAAGTCCCTCGGAGACGTGTCTTAGTGCCACGTAAAAAATAAGGGGCGGCACTCCCCAGGCGATAGCTGCGAGATATTCACTGGCAACCTTGGCAGCGCTTGCATCCACGCCAACAAAGGCATAGACGGGTGATGCGTTGAGCAGCACAACTAAAAGCAGGGTGCTGGTGGCAAGACAAATCCACAGCCCCTGGCGAATTTGATGGCCTACCTTACTGATCTGGTTGCCGCCGCGTAGCTGCGAGACGATGGGTGTTAGTGCCATCGTAAGACCGGTTAGTAATAAAAATGTCGGCCATAAAATGCTGCCGCCCAAAGAGACGCCCGCCAAATCCGTTGAGCTGTAGCGCCCGGCCATAGCGGTATCCAAGAACCCGTTTGCCATAATGAACAGCTGGGTTAACACCATTGGCCAGCCGAGCTGCAGAACGGCTTTGAGTTCGCTGCGGTTATGTTTTGACGTTGTGGTCACGGTGCTCGCTTGTTTTGTTTATTTTGCCATCAGCCAAAACACAGTGCTGCTGGTTTTGGCAATCGCGTAAGGCGCGTATCATACGTGGAACTCGACCAAGGGACAGACAAATGGCAATTGAATTTGTGGTGGTTATAGCAGTTGTGGCCGCCCTTCTAGGTGCAGGCGTTGTCTATTTTGGTCCGAATAAAGGACTGCGGCGACAACGGCTCAGGGTGCTGGAAAAAGATTTGGCGCAGGCGATCGCCAACGCCGCAGATGCGCAAGCAGAAATGTTGTCCGCGCAGCAGCAATTGGCGGATTATCGGCAGGAAGTGCTCGGTCAATTTTCTGATACAGCTGCAAAGTTCAAGGTGATGGACGACAGTTATCAAGCGCTATATAGGCAATTGGCAAGCAGTTCACTGGCGTTGTGTGGCGACGCGGGTGCACCCCTTTTAGATCCGCCGCGCGCTGAGTTAGCGGTTTCCGACAACAGTTTTATCGATGACACTCAGACGCCATCGGCGATTACTGCGGGGCAAGAAATTACCTCTGACGACGAGATCAGCGTAGCCGAGCCTTCATCAGTGGGTGAATCAGAAAGTGCGCTTGAACCGGATTTAGAGGAGGTTCCTGTGCTCACCCGGCTTGAACCTAACCTGTCTGTAACGGCTGAGGGAAAAACTGACGGTACCAACACATAACATGAGGCTAGCTGATCTTAAGCTTCGCTTTTTCGGCGGCTGTGCTGTAGGTTCATGGCATGTTAGATGATGTTCGCCCGCTAAGTGCGACTGAGAAATTCAATTTTGGTGTAGGGCAGGTTGCCGAAGGCATAAAAACCTGCGCGTTTGCTACTTTTTTGATGTTCTATTATAACCAAGTGCTTGGTTTATCCTCCGATCTTGCGGGCGCGGCGATAGCGCTTGCCTTGGTTTTTGATGCCATTACCGATCCGATTGTGGGCAGTGTTTCAGACCGCTGGCAAGGTGCGTTGGGTCGCCGGCATCCGTTTCTTTATGCCTCAGCGGTGCCGCTTGGCTTAGCGTTTATCCTCTTATTTGTGCCCCTGGTTTCTATTGAATCAGCGGGGCAGGGCGGCTTGTTTGCGTGGATGCTGGGTGCCACAATTCTAACGCGGGCTGCGATGACCCTATATCATGTGCCGCATATGGCGTTGGGTGCTGAGCTCTCTGCCGACTATGATGAGCGTACGGTTTTGGTCGCCATTCGCAATTTTTTTGGTGCCGTGGGCTTTGTTCTTGTTTTTGTGCTGGGCTTTGGGGTTTTTCTCGCCCCGAGCGTTGAATTCCCCAACGGTCAGTTAAATGCTGCGGCTTATCCACCCTATGCCGTCACGCTTGCGGTGATTATGACATTGAGCATCCTGCTTACCGCCTTTGGTACGCGGGGTCGGATACCCGATCTGCCAAAAGCGCAAGGTAGCGCTGGCCGGGTAAAGGTCAAAGACGTATTGAATGAGGCCTATGAGGCGATGCGTAATCCCTCTTTTCGCTGGATGATGTTTGGTTTCATTATGATCATTGTCGGGTTTGGAATTGCCGGCGCGACCGGCCTTTATATGTTCACTTTTTTTTGGGAATTCAATGGTCCGCAAATTTTGCTTGTATTGATGATGGGTCCAGTGGGCAGCATGGTGGGTTACGCCTTCGCCCGTCGTCTTTTTGTTTGGTTGGACAAGCGAGCTGCCATGATTGCCGGTGGTCTGGCCTGGATGGTGATTCATGCGCTGCCGGTAACGTTTTTTTTAGTTGGTCTTGCTCCCCCAGCGGGAACATGGGCCGCGGCGTGGTTTTTGGGGGTGATTGTAATTTTTGGGGGTGCTGCGGTTGGCGTGTTAGTGGTCGGAATTGGCTCCGCGATGGCAGATATTGCAGACGAAAATGAGTTGCTCACCGGGCGCAGGCAGGAAGGTGTTTTTTTTGGTGCGTCGGCGTTTGCAAATAAATGTTCCGCGGCGCTGGGTTCTTTGTTGGCGGGGATGATTTTGCAGTGGATTGGCTGGCCAGTGGGCCGCGCCGTGCGCGAGGCCGCTGATATTCCCCAGGATATCCTGATGTCGCTGGCGATCTGGTCGGGGCCTGTCACCTCCCTGCTGGCAATCCCGGGTGTGCTCTGTTTGCTTGGCTATCGCTTAAATCGCAGCAATGTAACGAAAATTCAGGCGCAGCTGAACGCAACAAATGCCAATTAGATAGACCAAATAATCACGGCGTCGGGCAATGACACCGTGATTCTGGACTGGCCGACACAACTATTCTGGTAGACCAAGAACGCGTTTTGCAATGATGTTGGCTTGGATTTCGTTGCTGCCGCCGTATATTGTGGTGGTGCGTAAGTGGAGGAATTCTTCAGTGGCCTTGAGTTCCTCGGTTGTAAATCCAACCTCCTCCTGTGCGCCAAGGCCTCTAAAGCCCATAATATCTCGTTTTAAATCAGCGGTGTCACGCTGCATGCCTGCGCCAACCAGTTTAAATATTGAAGTTGCCGCGCCGGGTATCCCTGATTTGTTTTCCTCGTTTGTGCGCTGTGCTGTAAGTTGGAATGCTCGGCGTTTCATGTTCATATCGAGAATGGTACTGCGCAAGGCATCGTCGCTAATACGCCCGCTGCCATCGGCGCCAATGTATGACTTAGCGATTCTAACCAGTGTCTTGCTTGGGTCAGATGCGCTCGCACCACCGCTCAACCCGCCAATCCCTGAACGCTCAAACTGTAACAATCGTTTGCCGATGGTCCAGCCCTTGTTGAGATCGCCCAGAAGGTCTATTTTTTGGGCGATGGCGTCGTCGAAAAAGGTTTCGCAAAATGGTGACGACCCTGAAATCAAGCGGATAGGTCGGGTGGTTACCCCGGATTGATCCATCGGCAGCATCATAAAGCTGATGCCTTCATGCTTGGGTGCATCTGGGTCCGTTCTTACAAGAATGAACATCCAGTCCGCGGTTGCCGCGCCTGACGTCCATATTTTTTGCCCGGTAATTGTGAAATGGTCACCTTGGTCGATGGCGCGGGTGCTCAATGCTGCTAAATCCGATCCAGCGTTGGGTTCTGAGTAGCCTTGGCACCATTGAACTTCTCCGCGAGCGATTTTTGGCAGGTGTCGCTGTTTTTGATCTTCGTTTCCGTACTGCAATAACGTCGGTCCTATCATGGAGGTGCCCATACCCATCAAAGGTGATCTGGCACGCAACTGAGCCATTTCCTCATATAGCACTTTCGCCTGCGCCGGCGACAGCCCGCCACCGCCGTACTCGGTAGGCCAGGTCGGTGCTGTCCAGCCTTTTTCTGCCATTCGCTCCAGCCATAGAGCGACGTCGCGTTCCAAGGTAATCTTGCTAGACCCCACCGCCACCTGACCGGGACCGCGCGCGCCTTCTGGACAATTTTCATTAAGCCATGCGGCGGTTTCGGTTCGGAAAATGTCTAGTTCTGTCAAAATTCTTCCTCAAAAAATGGTGCGAAATGTTAAGGGTACTCGGTATAGTGTGAAACTCAAGTTAGGGGGACCTTATGAGCATGGTACTACCGCCTTTTTCTTTGAAAAATGGGCGTGGCGAAAATATTAGTTTTCCATCTACAAAAGCGACGCTCACTTGTGTGGTGAAAGAAGATTGCCCGACTTGCCGCGAAGTTATGCCGCTACTGGTTGCATTTGGCCACGCTTTTGGGGCTGATCTAGATCTGCATATCCTAAGTCAAACCGAAGCAGGTATCGGTGTGCTTGAAGACGCTTACAGTCCACCTTTTTCAATGCTCGATGATGCCAGCCTGAAAGTGTCTTTTGCGAGTGATATCGATACGGTGCCTACCTTGTTTTACAGTGATGTCCAGGGCAGGCCGCTTACCACTTTGGTGGGCTTTGTGCGCGACGAATGGCAGCAACTGGCGGCAGAACTGGCAGATAAAATGGGACAGACTGCAGCAATTGATTGGGAGGTATTGCCTCAATGGCGCCCGGGGTGTGGGTCTCTTTCGGTCGACCCGGCGATAGCCGATCGGCTGCGTGCTCAGTCGCAAAATAGTCCGCTGCGAGCCAGGCGAATAGAAATTGGCAGTCAAGACGATGAATTTGAATTCATGTTTGACCAAGGCTTTTCTGATGGACTGCCTTTGGTGCCGCCGACACCCGAGCGCGTGCTGAGAATGCTGGCCGGAAGTTCGCGTGATCCTCAGGAAGTGCTCGCCCTGATGCCCCCGAATATGGGCGAAGTGACCGTTGAAAAAGTAGCTATCAATGCAGTTATGGCGGGATGTAAACCCGAATATATGCCGGTCATTAACACGATTGTTCAGGCGATTTGCACGGATGCTTACAATATTCACGGTGTTATGGCGACCACCATGGGCGCCAGTCCTGTTGTGGTCGTCAATGGCCCTATACGTGAGCAAATTGGCATGAATATGAAGTTGGGTGCCTTGGGCCAAGGTAATCGCGCCAACGCAACTATAGGGCGCGCGGTGCGATTGCTGATTCGCAATGTAGGTGGCGCGCAGCCGGGGGGTACTGAGCGATCGACGTTAGGTAACCCCATGAAGTTCACGATGTGTTTTGCCGAATGGGAAGAACGCAACCCCTGGTCTCCATTGCACGTTGACCGTGGATTTGCAGCTGAAGACTCGGTGGTGTCTGTATTCACCATGACCAGCGGACCGAGTTTGATTGTGGATCAAGACTCGCGCACCGGATCTGGTTTGGCAGGCACGATGGGGTTATGCCTAGAATCTGCGTTTAACCCGAAAGCGCACTATGCTACCGACTGCCTGCTGGTGGTGGTGCCGGAACATGTGGATACGTTTGTTCGCGACAATTATAGCAAATCAGACATACGGCGGCGGATCCAAGAGGTGACCGCGCGTCCCATCAAAGCGTTGGTCGCCGATGAGATATCCGGCACTGGGATTAAAGCTTCAGTGGCTGCTGCCATGAGTGCAGAGGCGTTGGAGAAGAGATTGCCCAAGTTCCGGTCGGATGATGATATCCATATTGTTGTTGCTGGCGCGGATGCCGGCAAATTTTCAGGTGCCTTTCACGGCTGGGCGACCGGCGAAATTGGCTCGATGCCGGTGTCGCGCAAAATCGAAGAACTATAAGTTAGATGATAAAGAGGTGTAATGATGACAATTCTACTTGATCCTACCAACGAACGTGTTCCTGTGGCTCGTAGCATTGCGCCGCGACCGGCGGCCATCACGGGGAGTGTTGGTTTTTTGGATATTTCCAAGCCTAGAGGGAACGTGCTGATTAATCGCCTTGAAACTTTGCTTGCTCAACGCTTGCCTCAGGTCACATTCAATCGTTATGCAAAGCCGACGTTTACCAAACCTGCTCCCGATGCTTTGCGCAGACAGATTAACGCTGAAAATGATTTCGTGATCGAAGCGCTTGCTGACTGAGGATCCTGTACCACGTGCAGTTTGCATGACACGGTCTGGTTCGAAATTCAGGGCACGCCAGCGGTTTCCATTGCGTCCTCAGAATTTATAGATGCAGCGGCTACGCAGGCGGCAGCCTTGGGTATGCTTGACGCTCAGCGGGTATTTGTCGCTCATCCTATTCAGGATGCTACCGATGATGAAATGGTTGCGAAGGCGGATGCAGTGGTTGATCAAATTATTGCGGCGTTAAAGCGCTAGAGGAAGGTCCTATTGCCTGCTTTGCAAAAGCTTAAATCTTCAACGCTGTTTTATTACAGCCTCACAGATTTGCCGGTGATGATGTCCATCTTTCCGGTGGTTGTTTTTATCCCAAGGTTTTACGCCAGTGATGTGGGGGTGCCACTGGCAGCAGTGGGCGCTTATTTATTTATTACGCGGCTGATGGATGTGGTCACAGACCCGTTGATGGGCTACATCAGTGACCATACACGCTCGCGATTTGGTCGCCGCCGGCCATGGATCGCGATTGCCACGCCGATCATGATGCTCTCGATTTATAAGTTGTTTTTGCCACCTGCCGATGCTGATGGCTTATACATGTTCATTTGGATGGTACTGCTGTCGGTGGGCACGACTATGATGCTGATCCCCTACTACGCCTGGGGTGCAGAACTGTCTTCGGATTATAACGAGCGTTCCAAAGTTACCGGATGGCGTGCCAGTTTGGGTGTGGTTGGACAATTGACGGCACAAGTGGTGCCTGCGATTGCATTATTTTTCTGGGGTATTGGCGGAAGCGCCAGCGTGCTGGAAATGGTGGGTATTACCATGCTGGTGCTCATGCCGCTATGTGTGACCACTACGCTGATCAAAACTCCTGAACCCCAGCAAGAGGTTAAATCGGTCGTTCCGCTGATGGCCGGTCTTAAGGTCATGTTCAGCAATATGGCTTTTTTGCGTTTGGTAGGCGCATTTATGATTGGCTCGATTGGCTTGAATATCACAACGCCGTTATACATCTTCTTTGTCGCCACCGTGTTGGGCGCGGAGGATATGTCGATCTACATGCTGAGTTGTTTTTATCTGACTAATTTAGCCACGATTCCGTTTTGGGTTTGGTTGTCTGGAAAAATTGGAAAACATCGGGCTTATTTGGCATCGTTTATCATCATCGCCTGCGCCCATCCCTTCTACCTTTTTCTGGGAGAAGGTGATTTCTGGTGGATGCTGCCCATTACAGTGGTGACAGGTTTTGCCGCAGCGGGTTTTTCTCAGGCGATTCCGAACTCGATGAAAGCGGATGTTATTGATTTGGACACACTTCAAACCGGCGAAAATCGAGCGGCGCTATTCTTTTCTGCGTGGTCCTTTGCGCAAAAGGCAACCGCATCGATAGGGGGTGCGATCGCGATGTTTGGTTTGGCGTTGTGGGGGTTTGATGCTGCCCCTGATGCCGTTAACGACGCACAACAAATGTTTGGATTACGATTCTTATTTTCCACTTTTCCCTCTGTTTTCTTTCTCGCCGCAGCGGCAATCGTGTGGCGTTATCCCATTACCGAAGCACGGCATGCAGAGATTCGCGCTGGGTTGGCGGCTCGGGAGTAGATTTGCGAGCGCGCCAGCATGCGTGACACGGGCCAGAACAAGTTGTTTTTTGGTTATTATTTGGTTGGCGCTGCTTTTCTGGCGCAATTCGTGGCCATTGGCATATACAGCTATGTGTTGGGCTCCTTCATGATGCCGATGATTCAAGAGCTGGGATGGACGCGGGCTGAGTTTAGCTTAACGCGTACTATTGGGCAGTTGGTCATGGCTTTTGTTGGAGTATTTGTCGGGGTTCGCGTGGACCGGTTCGGCGGTCGTCCGATCATGTTATGGGGGGCAACCGTATTGTGTATGACCCTCATTGCCCACAGTTTTATCCATTCCCTTTTGCTTTGGTGGCTGCTGAACGGCGTTTTACTCACCGTAGGGTGTGCAATGGTGGGCAACTTGGTGGTCAACGTGACGTTGTCTAAGTGGTTTGTGGTTAATCGGGGTAAAGCCATTGCGTTTGCGGCGATGGGTATCTCTTTTGGGGGGGTAGTGATGACCCCGTTGGCAACCGTTTTGATCGATGAATTGGGTTGGCGGGCCGCTTGGATTTGGCTCGGTGTGGGCACTGCGGTCATTCTCTATCCGGTCGCCCTGTTCATGCGTCGAGCGCCTGAAGATTATGGCTTGAATCCCGATGGCTTGACTGATGTGCAATTTTCGACTGGCGCTGGTGCGCGGGCCCGCCTGGAGTATGCAAACGCATTCACAAGGCGTGAGGCCCTGCGTTCGGTCTCGTTCTACGCGCTGGTCATCGCCTTTGGCTTTTTCTCCATCAATATTGTGGTGCTCTTGCTGCAGACCGTACCCTACTTAACCGACAACGGTTTTTCTCGCAATGAAGCCGCATTTGCGATGTTCATCGCAAGTGTTCCAGCGATGATTTCAAAGCCGTTGTGGGGATATTTGATTGACCTCACGCCAGCCAAGCCATTGGCTGCAATATCGGCAAGCTTGACGGGGCTTGCGCTGTTTGCCATTGTTTTTGCGGTTCAAAGCCATGAGCTACTTTGGATCTATTTGGCTTTTGTTGTTTTGGGATTAGGCTGGGGAGGTATGATCCCCATGCAAGAGGTAATTTGGGCCTCTTTTTTTGGGCGGCGTCATATTGGCGCGATCAGGGGAGCAGGCATGCCCTTTGCGTTGACCTTAGGTGCGTTGGCGCCGTGGTTAGTCTCGTTATACCGCGACGATGTTGGTGCATATGACGGGGCATTGCTGGTGGTGGCAGGTTTGAATGTGATCTCTGGTGTGCTGATATTCTTAGTGCCACCGCCAAGGCGGCAGGTGTTTGAGCAGGCTTGAGCAAGGACAACGGAGAGATTGAGTGAGTAATCAAGATTTTGTGGTGGAAGAAACCGCTGGTGTGGGTGCTTTTGTTTCAGGCATAGATTTACGCACCATTAATGATGCAGTCTTAGTTCAGTTGAAGGATGCATTTGCGCAATATGGGCTCTTGTTTTTTCGTGATCAACAGCTTTCGCCGCAAGACCATATCGCTTTTGCGCGACGTTGGGGGCCGATTAACATCAATCGCTTCTTTGCGCCGGTGGCCGGCTATCCTCAGATTGCCCAGGTGCTCAAGGAGCCTGAACAGCGTGCCAATATTGGTGATGGCTGGCATACCGATCATTCTTATGACCAAATTCCGGCGCTGGGTTCTTTGTTATACGCAAGAGAAACGCCTCCTCAAGGGGGGGATACGCTGTTTGCCAATACGTGTTCTGCATACGATGGGCTATCGCAGGCCTTGAAAAAAACTTTGTCGGGTTTACAAGCCGTCCACTCATCTGCTCATGTGTTTGGCGAGCAATCCGGTCATGCTGAAGAACTGGCTGAAAGATTAGGTAACTATTCTCCTGCAGCACAGCAAGATGCTATTCATCCGGTGGTCATCACACACCCTCTTTCGGGTCGGAAATCGCTGTACGTTAATCCATCCTTTACACTTCGAATACAGGGATGGTCAGCAGAAGACTCGACGTCTCTTTTGACAGAATTGTATGCACAGGTGAGTCGTCCTGAATTTAGCTTTCGGTTGCGGTGGGCGCCAGGCACGTTAGCGTTTTGGGATAATCGAGCAACGTGGCATTGGGCAATGAACGATTACCATGGGTATCGTCGTTTAATGCACAGGATCACTTTGGAGGGTGTGCCGCTGGAGGCCTGATGTATTGGCTTTTCAGGTTTCGATGGGTAAATCAGTATTGCAGTTCCACCAGTCGGGCAAAGTAGTTTAGTGATTCAGGGTTGGCTAGGGCGCTGGTATTTTGTACTGGTTCGTTGTGAATGACCGCGCGTACAGCCAATTCGGCAATCTTGCCGCTCATAGTCCGAGGTATGTCCTGTACCTGCAAAATCTTAGTTGGTATGTGTCGTGGTGATGCATAATGACGGATACGTAATTTAAGAGCGTCGATGAGCTTCGAGTTCAGCTTCTGGTTGTCCCGCATCACCACAAACAAGATGACCCTAACGTCCTGCTGCCAGTTTTGACCGACGCAAACCGCATCAACAATGTCATCAAAGTGTTCAATTTGTCGATAGATTTCGGCGGTGCCAATGCGCACCCCGCCAGGATTAAGGACGGCATCGCTGCGTCCGTGGATGATATAACCGTGTTGTTCAGTTCTCTCGGCAAAATCGCCGTGAACCCAAACGTTGTTCCACCGGTCAAAGTATGCCGCGCGGTATTTGGCATCGTTGGGGTCGTTCCAAAAGCCAATGGGGCTTGACGGAAATGCTCGAGTGCAGACTAATTCCCCTTTGCCCTTCGGCAATGGTTTGCCCTTCTCATCCCAAATTTCTACGGCCATGCCCAACCCTGCACACTGCAGTTCACCGTTGTAGACCGCCAGATTTGGGTTGCCTAACATAAAACAGGAAATCAAGTCGGTGCCGCCTGACATGCTAACCAGGTGGCAATCGGCCTTTACCGCCTCATAGACATAGGTAAATCCCTCATGCGTAAGCGGGGATCCCGTGCTGATCAACATGCGCAAAGAATTTAAGTTGTGAGTTTTGATCGGCACTACGCCGGCTTTTTGTGTGCCGTTTAAGAATTTTGCGCTGACCCCGAAGACGGTGACGTTTTCATCTCTTGAAATGTCGAATAGAGCGCTGGGCTTGGGGTGAAAAGGAGATCCGTCATATAAAACTATCCGAGCGGTAGTGGCCAGCGCGGTCATTACCCAGTTCCACATCATCCATCCGCAGGTGGTGAAGAAAAACAAGGTATCCGACGGGCGTAAATCCAAATGCAATTGATGCTCTTTCATATGTTGCAGCAAAGTGCCCCCCTGCCCATGCACAATACATTTGGGTTTCCCGGTGGTTCCGCTGGAGTATAAAATATATAGAGGGTGGTCAAAGGCCAGTTGGACAAAGTTAAGCGGGGGTGTCGGTGAGATTAACCATTGCTCCCAGTGCTCCTCTGCCGCGTCATGTGGCTTCTTTTTATAGGGCTCTGACGATTGTGGGCAAACCTCATCATAGCTGACCCAGACGATAGTTTTGATGCTGGGTACTTGAGCGACGACTTCGCGAACTTTGGCTGTTGTATCGATATGTTTGCCCGCATATTGATAGCTTGTGCAAGCGAAGATAACTTTGGGTGCAATTTGGCCGAAGCGGTCGACCGCGCCGGGGATACCAAAATCGGGTGAGCAGGAAGACCATACGCCGCCTAAGCTGGAGGTGGCCAACATCGCTATAGCGGTTTCAGGAATATTGGGTAACCAGCCGGCAATGCGATCTCCGGGTTGAATCTCAAGGTGTTTAAGGTGTTGTGCTATCTTTGCTGTGTTGTCATACACAGTGTTGTAGGTATATTCGCGGCGGCTGCCGTTTTCCAGCAGTGCGGTCAGGGCGATTCGATCGCTGCGTTCGCGTAACAGGTTTTCCGCAAAGTTAAACCGCGCGCCTACAAACCATTGCGCACCGGGGAAGGCGTCGGCATTAGTCACGGCAACCGGTGCATCAATAGAGGCCTTGATCTGCGCAAAGTCCCAAAATAACGCCCAAAATTCACCGGGATTTTTGATGCTCCAAGCGTGCAACGCGTTGTAGTTGTCCAGTGCTAAGCCGGTTGCCTGCTCAACCGTGCGCGTAAATTGGGTCATTTGGGACTGCTCAATGGCTATGTCGCTTGGGCGCCATAGCGGTGCGGTCATCAGTTGATTCTCCCAAAACAGGCGCGTACCTCTGTGGCGAAGACCTCCGGTTGCTCGAAAGCGGCAAAATGCCCACCTTTGTCTTTTTCCGACCAATAAATGATGTTTGGATAAAGGCGTTCAGCGAAACGTTTGCTGGTGCGGAAAATTTCTTTAGGAAATATTGTACCGCCCATGGGAACGGTTATCTGCTCACCTATCCCCGAACCGAAGCTCTCCCAATATAATCGTGCTGAGGAAGCTGCTGCTGCGTTTACCCAATAAACCATAATGTTGTCGAGCATGTCGTCTCGGCTGAGAACATTTTCAGGGTTTCCTTCGCAATCCGTCCATGCCCAGAATTTCTCTAATATCCAAGCGGCTTGACCTGCGGGAGAATCTACCAGCGCATAGCCCAATGTTTGGGGGCGAGTGCTCTGTTGTTTTGAATATCCTGAATCCCAATCCTGATAGTGTTGAAGTCCCTGCAGTCCCGAAATCTCGGCCGGGGTAAGGTCTTTAGCGTTTGGGTCTGGGGGCGAAACGACCATATTGAGGTGAATGGCCCGGCAGTGGTCTGGGTCAACACGCCCAAGCGTGGAGGTAACAATCGCCCCCCAGTCGCCGCCTTGCGCAAAGTATTGGGTATACCCCAGGCGAGCCATCAGTTGCGCCCACGCGAAGGCGATCTTTTCTGTGCCCCACCCGGTTGTTGCGGGCTTTCCGGAAAAGCCGAAACCAGGCAAAGAAGGTATGACCAGATGATACGCTTGCGCTGTTGGTGCGCCGTGGCTGGCAGGTGCGCATAGCAGTGGGATGACATTTAAAAATTCGACCACAGATCCCGGCCAGCCGTGGGTCAAAATCAGCGGCTTAGCGTTGGGTTGTTCGGATTGAATATGCATGAAGTGGATATCCAATCCGTCAATTTCGGTCATAAAGTTAGGGTGCGCGTTTAAGCGCGTGGGTAGCCGTTGCATGTCATAGGTGGTTTGCCAATATTCGACAATGCTTTGGCAGAATTCGAGCGGTACGCCCTGTGACCAATCTTGTGGTGTCTCTTTCTCAGGCCATCGTGTTGTGGCCAATCTTTGCTTTAAATCGTCGATGGTCGGGTGATCGATGCTCACTTGAAAAGGTCGAATTGCGGACATTAGAAATTCCTTGATGATGATTACAAAGAGGCGCAGAGGTGGCCGCCATCTACGGCAATGACAGAGCCGGTCATATATCGGGATGCGTCGCTGGCTAATAGTAAAATGGGGCCATCCAGATCCTCGAATTCGCCGAAGCGGCGCATCGGTATGCCTTTAACAAATTCCGGTGCAGCGTCACTTTCGAGCAAAATTCTGCTGACGTCGGTTAAAATATACCCCGGGGCTAAGGCATTGACGCGAATCTTGTAGCGCGAGGCCTCCAAAGCCATAATTTCGGTCATACGAGTGAGCGCCCCTTTTGAAACGGCATAGGGGAATTGGCCTTTGATGGTGCGCGTGTCGGTGATGGACGAAATCATGACAATATTGCCGCCCCCTTGTTTGTGTGCCTGCACTTGCTCTGTGTAGTATTTGGACGATAACCATGCGCTTTTCAGGTTAGTGTCCATCACAAAATCCCAGTCCTGCTCGTCTATCATGGTGTAAGTTTTTGCGCCAGCCTCCACGCCCGCGTTATTGATCAGTACATCAAGTTGGCCATAATTTGAAAATGCAGCGTCTATAAAGTTATGTATGCTGTTTTTGTTTAGCACATCCAAAGGCACAGCCAGTGCTTTCCCGCCGTTGGCAATAATAGCTCGCACGCGTGCTTGTAGCTTTTCCTCGCGTCTTGCGCCCAGAACAACGGTTGCCCCAGCGCTTGCAAGAACGCCTGCAAAATGATGTCCAAAGCCCGAAGAGGCGCCTGTGATTGCGATGACTTTGCCGGTTAGGTCAAATGATGTGGTCACGGTTTTGATCCCTTCTTAGAGCGCTTTATCCTATCATAGCGTATCTACCGTTTGCGTTGCCTCAGGAGGCGCTGATGCATCTGTATCGATCTATCCTTTACATGCCTGGTGCAAACGTTCGCGCTATGGCCAAAGCCAAACAACTAGACTGCGATGCAGTGATCTTTGATCTTGAGGACGCGGTATCCCCCGAGGGTAAGGTCAATGCGCGTACACAAGTAGTTGAAACTGTAAAGGCGGGTGGTTTCGGTCATCGCGGGCTAATTGTGCGTGTTAACGGCCTAGATACGCCATGGGGTGAGCAGGATATTGCAGCCTGCGGCAATCTTGCGCTGGATGCTATGTTGTTTCCGAAGATTGAATCCGCAAAGCAGGTGCATGAAATTATCCTGCATCTGGAGCGGCTGAGTGTGCGTGATCTGCCGATCTGGCTGATGGTTGAGACGCCTGCGGGTGTCTTAAATCTGGGTGATTTTGCCGCGCACCCGAGAGTCCAGGCTTTGGTTATGGGTACCAGTGATTTGGTGACTGAGTTGCGTGCCAGCCATTTGCCAAACCGAGAAAATATTCACTATGCGCTGCAGCACTGTTTGCTGGTAGCCCGTAGTGCAGGCAAACTGATTTTTGATGGTGTGCATTTGGATTTTCGCAATGAAGATTCGTTCAGTGCCGTTTGCCACGCTGGCCGAGCCATGGGATTTGACGGCAAGACCTTGATACATCCGACTCAGATAAGTCAGGCAAATCAGGTTTTTGGCTATTCCGAGCAAGCGATAGCTCTGGCGCATCGTCTGCTTGAGGTTTGGCGCGCAGCGCGGGCAGAGGGGCAGGGTGTCGCTGTCTTGGATGGTCGACTGATCGAAAATCTGCATGCCGCGGAAGCGCAGCGAGTGGTTGCTTTTGCAGATGCGTTGGCATCGCGTTCGCCGCCGTAATTGGTGTCTTTGTCCAGGCTTTTTTGAGTCAGTTGGTCAGAAACCAGCGGATTGCACGGTTAACAGGGCCACAGTGCGCGGCCAAGGTTGACGCAGTTGCGCGGTTTTCTCCGATGGACCGGGCAGTTATAAACTGGGGTCCTTGCGGGGCAGAAGTTTCCCTAGGATCTGGGAAGCTGTGCGCCAAAGGTTTGTTCAATGAAGGCTTTCACGCGCGGTCGGATTCTGCCGGTTAGATGCTTGAACTGGTGGGGTAGGGCTAACATCGCCGGTGTGGTGACCAACGTTAGTAGGGTGGAGAAGGTTAATCCGGATACGATGGCCTGAGAGAGAGGCACCCAGAACGAGGAAAGCATGCCGCCATAGACAACGGTTCGGTTCACGATGTCGATGCTTAAGTTGCTGGCCAGTGGCAGCAGACCGAACACGGTGGTGATGGTTGTCAACATGACTGGGCGTAACCGCTGAGCGCCGGTGCGCAGGATCAGTTGGTTGTAGTCTAGGTCCGGATGTTCCTTGCGCAGATGGTTATAAGTGTCAATCAGAACAATGTTGTTGTTTACGACAATGCCGGCAAGGGCAACGATGCCTACACCGGTCAGGACAGCGCTGAACGCGCTGCCTGTGATGAGTAATCCCAGCAACACGCCTGCAGTGGAAAGAACGACGGCGAACAGAATCAGTAGGGCCTGGTAGAAACTGTTGAACTGAGTGACCAGCAGAACAAACATGAGTAGCAGTGATAATCCAAAAGCGACGCTTACAAATTGAATGGATTCGGCTTGCTCTTCATTAGCTCCCCGAAATTGGATGTTCAGATCGGGATGCCAGTCTTGCTGTGCGATCCACGCTTCTAGCTCGGTAACTTTATCCGAGGCGAGCACCCCAGGTGCAACGTTGGCGCGTATCTGTTCAACGGGCACGCCGTTGATGCGTTGGATGGCATCGACGTTGGGCGTAGCTTCCTTGGTAACGAAGTTAGAGACCGGTATCAGTCCGTTTGGTGTGGCGATTTTAAGATCGTCCAACGCATTGATTCCGCGTGCTCCGACAGGGTAACGGACGCGGATGTCAACTGCATCTTCGGAGCGGTCCGGACGATATTCTCCGACTTTTACCCCATTGGTGATCAGCTGGACTGCGATACCAACCTGACTCACGTCAGCGCCAAACATTGCGGCCTGAGCCCGATCTACCGTGAGTTGCCATTCAACCCCGGGCAATGATCGCGTATCGTCAATATCGCGGATGCCTGTCATCGAAGTTGCCATATGTTTGACGACGCGAGCTACGGCAGGTTCAAGCACTTCTTTATTGTGTGATGAAAATTCCAGAGCAAGAGGCTTGCCGACGGGGGGGCCTTGCTCCATTTTCTCAATTTCAATGCTGACGCCGGCGAAGTCTTTGGTGCGCGCCCGAATCTGCTCAAAGATTTCTGTGCCAGTGGCCTCGCGCATGTTTTCGTCCTGCAGTTCGAGGAACATTCGTCCGATTCGATCCATGCCCCCGCTGCGCGAAGGCTGTCCAGTGAGCAACGTGCTCGAGTTGAGACTGGCGATGCCGGGCACTTCTAGAACTTCTCGCTCAACTTCCTGCACTAGGGAGTTGATTTCGTCTACGCTTAAATTGCCGCGCGCGCGCACGGAAATGTTGGCAAATTTTGGTTCTGAGTCTGAAAAGAAGGTCAGCCCACGGCCGTATTCGCCGTAAGCCCAAAAGGTGGAAAACAAGACAACAAGGGTTATCCCCATGGTCACCACGGCGTAGCGAGTGGCCAGCGAGAGCAACCGAGCATAGATGCCAGTCAAAGATTTGAGCTGGCGAGGATCTCCCTCTTCCAGCTGTCGCAATGTTTCCATTGATTTTTGGTCACGGCTGCCGGCCTTGCCAAACAGCGAGCCAAGAACTGGGCCAAAAACCAGGGCGTACAAAAGAGACCCTGATAGAACGGTGAAGACCGTCACTGGCAGGTAGCGCATGAATTTACCTGGGACACCAGGCCAAAACATGAGGGGTAGGAAGGCAGCAAGGGTCGTTGCGATCGAGGCCGTGACAGGCCAGAACATTCGCTGAGCCGCTAAAGTATAGGCGTTATGGCGTGTGAAGCCCTCGGTCATTTTGCGATCGGCATACTCTGTGACCACAATGGCACCATCGATTAGCATGCCAAGACCCAACAACATGCCAAACATGACCATGAAGTTGAAGGTATAACCCAGCAAGTAGATGAAGATGAGTGAGAAGAGAAAGGAAATGGGAATGCCTAAGCCTACAATTAGACCGCTGCGAAATCCCATTGCGGCCACCACAACAACCATGACCAGACCTAGCGCAGTGAAAATGTTGCCCTGCAGTTCGGTGACCTGCCCCTGCGCGAAAGGCGCTTGATCGGTGGTGTAGAAAACGTCCACCCGCCCGGGCAGTTGATCCCGAAAGTCTTCAACGGCGGCCTTAGTGGCGGAGATGGTGCTCAGGATATTAGCCGACGCTCGCTTGGTGACCTGAAGTGATATGGTTGGCTTGCCGTTGACGCGGGCATAGTTGGTTCGGTCTTTGAATGTTCGTCGTACCGATGCGACATCCTGCAAAGTGACTACGGTATCGCCGACTGTGCGCACCGGCAGATTGAAGATGTCTTGCGCTTGTTCAATGATGCTGGGCACTTTGACGCTGAATCGTCCTTCGCCTGTATCCAGGCTACCTGCTGGAATCAGACGGTTATTACGCACGATGGTGTTGATCAGTTCTTCAGAGGAAATCGCATAGGCTTCCAACTGGTTTGGATCAATTACGGCTTCGAGCAATTCCTCGCGGTTGCCGAACATGTCAGCGGAAAGGACGTCTGGTATGGCCTCTAGCTGTTCTTGCAGGTCAAGCGCCACGCCGTAGAGCATGCGCTCGTTGACGTCGCCGACAATGTTTACCTGGATGATCGGAAAGTCATCGACGCTGGCTTCGGTAACGATGGGTTCTTCAGCGGTGCTGGGGAACTCGGCTTTGGCCCGGTCGACCGCCTCGCGGGTATCCACCAATGCTTTATCTAGGTTTTGATCGGCATCAAATTCTACCATCACAGTGGCGGCACCCTCGGAGGCGAATGCGGTCATCTCCTCCACACCCTCGACGTTGCGCATCTCAATTTCTAACGGCATGACCAGTAACCGTTCCGCATCTTCAGGCGAGATGCCTTCATGTATAACAGTGATGATGAAGAAGGGAACGTCGATATCCGGATCGTTAGCAACAGGGATAACGGCGCGGGCAATGAGCCCCGCAATGATGACCATGAGCATGATCAGCATGGTGGTCCGCGAACGTGCGATCGCGGCTTCTATAAACGCGTACATGGGCGGGGTCTTCTTGAGTGGTTAGTTGGCCGAGAGGCCCAGGTCAATCGACATTACCGCTGCGGTCGCTGTGGCTCCGGAATCGGGTAGCTGCTCTGCTTTTGGCATCTCTGACTGGGAGGATTCCGCTTTCAGCGTGCGCCGGTTTTGAAACACCGGATCCACCCGCTCGCCTTCAGTGACCAGCGCTTGGCCTGTAGTGATGATAGCCGAACGGTTGGGTAGGCCAGACACCCAGATACCATCGGGTGCGTCGGATAAGATTTCGATGGGGTTGAAGTTCACGATATTATTTTGATCGATGGTGCGTATGCCTAATACGCCTAGGTCGTCTAAGCTGAGCAGTGCAGGGCTGATTTTTTGCGCCAAAATAGATTCTACGGGGATATGTATTTCCGTGGTGACTCCTGAGCGGAGTTTTAGGTCGGGGTTGGACAGCTGGATTTCGACGTCATAAGTGCGGGTAGCGGGATCGTTTTGTTGCCCAATGAAGCTTACTGGACCGGTGACCGATTCACCATTGCGCAAAAAGCCGGTTGCTGGCTGTCCCAACGCCAAGTGGATGACGTCGGCTTCTGAAACTTGCCCGACCAGTAGGATGGGGTCCATGTCAACAACGGTAGCGCAGCCGTCGCCGGGTTTAATATAATCGCCGATTTCGCGATGGACGGTTTCAACAATGCCGTCGAAAGGCGCGCGAACTTCTAATTTGGCGATGCTCAGCTGGCGGCGGCTCAGATTTGCTTTGGCGCTAGCCAAGCGTGATTTTGCGCCGGCGATGGCGGCTTCGGAGTTGTATCCTTTCTTACGCAGGCTGATAGCACCTTTGTATTCAATGCGGGCCTGGTTGAGCGCCTCTTGAGCTTCAATTAATGCCACTTGACGGTCTTCGAGCGAGATTCGGCATAGCAGGTCATTTTTGGCGACAACCGTGCCTCGTTCAACGGGTCGCTCAACGATGGTTCCTGACAGCTCTACGCGGCTAGTGACCGTGCGCTTGTTCTCTGTTTTTCCGCGAACTTTGATCAGACGATTGCGAGTGCTTGCATCCATGACTGTGACCCGCACTCTAGTGGGTGACGCGTCTTCATCGACACGACTTTGGGCACGGTTTTGATCTGCGAGTGAGCTTGGATTGGCAGGCGCGTTCTCGGCGGTGTGAAGGACACCGGATGCCAGCCAGGCACAAAGGACAGCGGCAATCAGAGCAGCGGTGATGTAAGTCGTACGCATTGAGCAAATCTCGTCAGGGTTTTACGGATGTTACCAATGGTAACACATAGTCGAAAGCCGATGCTAATGATGCACCGCACCCGGCTAATATGCCGCATGCTGCGGCAAAATTACGTGAAGACCAGCAAAGTATGTGTCATTCCGGGCTGATATTTGCTTGGTTCAGGCAATACTATACGGGAATGTTTACGCCGTAAACATAAATTTAGTATGTGCCATCACAAAGAAAAGCTGAAAGAGCAGTTCGTTCAAATCGTAATAAGATGGGGCAGGTCAGTCGGGGATGACCTGCCCAGTATTTTTCTTTGAGTTAAGCGCTGGCACTGGGCCGCTGCGCCATGCGATCAAACCAAGGTTTGATGTGGCTCAAATGGACATCAAAAGGTTGGCCTACGGCGTTGCCAAAGGTCAGCATGCAATACAGGAGTACGTCAGCAAGGCTGATGTTCTCGCCGCCAACAAACGCTCGATTGTCCTGCATCTGAGTGTTCAGCCATGCCAACTTGTCCCTAGCGATGCGCTTTAGATCGTCTGCGGCCTGAGGAATGGTCACCATACGATCCTTAAATATGGGTAGCCCCTCGCTGTAACGAAATCCATTTGCCAAAGGTTCACAGATATTGAGATCTACGCGTCGGGTCCACATTCGCGTGTTGGCTCTTTCTTCAGGCGTCGTGCCCATAAGCGATGGACCTTGCCCAACCTCGTCTAGGTATTCACATATTGCGGTGATTTCAGCAATCAAGTCGCCATCGTCTGTGGCCAAGCAGGGTAATTGACCGCTGGGGTTAATTTCTAGGAACTTAGCCTGGCGATTTGCGCCGGCCATAATATCGATTTCTTCAAGATCCAAATGAATGCCTACTTCAGCTGCGAACATTCTAACCACGTGTGGGTTAGGTCCTACGGAATTATACAGTTTCATGTTTTTCTCCTCGTTTGCGTTAGGTTAGTTTTTCTTCTTGCGTGGCCGGCACCCTACCACTGGCCGGTGTTTGGCATAGACAGCCACGGCTCTTGAGGCGGCAGCGCAGAACCTTTTTGTAGCAGTTCAATTGAGATGCCGTCGGGTGAGCGGACAAAAGCCATGCGGCCGTCTCGCGGGGGGCGATTGATGAGTACATCGTGATCCATCAAGCGTTGGCAGGTGGCATAGATATCAGTCACTGCATAGGCTAGATGGCCGAAGTTGCGGCCGCCGTCTAATGGTTCCGGGTCCCAATTGTAGGTGAGTTCTACCTGTGCTTCAGGATTTCCCGGGGCAGCAAGAAAAACCAGCGTGAAGCGACCGCCCTCATTCTCGTAACGCCGTAACTCATGCAGTCCTAATGCCGCGCAGTAAAAACCAAGAGATCGGTCAATGTCCGTAACACGGACCATAGTGTGGAGATATTGCATATCGGATCTCAATAACGGGAGTTGTGTAGATTAGCGATATTTGGTGTCGCTTGACTACACCAAGGGTGTGTTCAAGACAAAAAAAACCCTGCCTAGGCAGGGTTAGCGATATGTATTATCACCAGTGCTCGCTGAAGAGCGGGGTAGAAGTAAGTCTCCACGAGAGAGGTTAGATGATGCCTGTTAATTGTGAATAGGTGTTGCATTTTATATGGAGACAAACTGGAGGGTAATTTGGATGTGGACTCAAGGGGTTACCTAAAACGTGCGATGGGGATTATGCTTGGCTGGTGGTTGCGCGAATCTGGAGGCGCTTATGCCGAAGCTCAAATTATTTGCACTCGGTGCTGTATTGGTTGTCTGTGTCGGTGGTTGTGCGGTGAACCCGGTGACTGGTCAGCGAGAGCTGGTTTTGGTCAGTGCCAGTGAGGAATTGGCAATTGGCCGAGCACAATATTTGCCCGCTCAACAAATGCAGGGGGGCATCTATGCAACCGATCCTGAATTGAGCGCATACGTTGACCGAGTGGGACAGAAATTGGCAGCGGTGAGTGGCTCGGATTTACCCTATGAGTTTGTTGTTCTAAATAACTCTCTGCCTAATGCTTGGGCGTTACCCGGTGGTAAAGTGGCAATCAATCGGGGTTTGTTAACGGCGTTGAATAACGAGGCTGAACTGGCTGCCGTATTAGGTCATGAAGTTGTGCATGCGGCGGCTCGACATGGCGCGAAACAGATTGAGCGTGGTTTGTTGCTGCAGGGTTTACTGCTGGGCGCGGCTGTAGGTACTTATGACAAAACCTATGCCGCTGGCGTTCTGGTTGGGGCGCAATTAGCGGCGGGTTTGATCGGCCAAAAATATTCGCGAGACGCTGAGCGTGAGGCTGATTTTTATGGCACCCGATTTATGGCGCGGGCGGGATACGACCCTTATGGCGCAGTAATGTTGCAGGAGACTTTTGTGCGTTTGGCGGGCGAAAAGCGTAGCAGTTGGACGGACAATTTTTTTGCTTCACACCCCGCCTCGCAAGAACGCCTCGCCAACAATCGCGAACTGGCTGAGCAACTGCGTGCGCAAGGGTTCAATAAAGGGGTTTTAGGTGCAGCGTCATATAATCAGGCGATGGCAAAACTGCGTGAAAGTGCGCCTGCATATGCGGCCTATGATGAGGCGATCGCGTTGTATGAAAGTGAGGACTACGATGCTGCGTTGAGCAGGGTAAACCATGCCCTTGCGAGCAATTATGAAGAAGCGTTGTTTCATGGTTTGCGAGGGGCGATTAGAGTAAAACAGGGACGCGAAGACGATGCGATGATCAATTTTAATCGAGCCATCGATCGCCATGCAGAATATTATGTCTACTATATCAGTCGCGGGTTAATTCACCGTCAGCAGGGCGATATTGCTCGCGCGAAGGTTGATTTGTCAGCATCGTTGGATCTCCTGCCTACCGCGTCGGCATACCAAGCGCTGGGCGAGTTGGCAGAATCCGAAGGAGATATGAGCAACGCAAAACGGTATTACGCACAGGCAGGGAAGGGGCAGGGGCCGGAGAGCCAAGCGGCTATTGCTAGCCTTACTCGATTAGAGTTGCCAGAGCAGCCAGAAAAATATATCGGTGCACGTATGAGCTTGGGGTCAGATAACACCTACAGATTGCTGGTAATCAACCGTGCTGCAGTGGCCTTAAAGAATGTCCGTGTCCGTCTAGACATTCAGACCCCCCAGGGTAGTCAGTCTTGGATACAGCGTATCGAGGGTATCGCCGCGGGCCAATCTCGATCTGTAAGTGTGAATTTACCATCTGCGGCTGACGATGGTGTTCAAATCCGTGTTTATCCCGTCGGTGCAGAGATTGCGGGCGGTTAGACTTTGGCCAAATCTTTTCGCATAGCATGCTGAGTGTGGGTCTTTCTGTCTGGTTTGTTATGTTTGCTCCTCACAGGACGCCCATAAATTGCCGCAACTGTCTTTGTGAAATGGATACGCGTTGCATCGCAGGAAGCCCTCGAGTTGTTCCAGTCGAACCCCATGGTGGGCTGCGAGATCGTCATTACCCAGTACTTTAACGCTGGTTTTGCGCCGCCTTTTTTGTCGGTGTAGGGGTCTTAAAAGTTTCATGCTGTATATTTATACAGTTATTTAGATTTGCTGCAACTCCATTTTTCAATCCAGTGATTTGAGGGTGCTCAAACAGCCCTCGTATAGGTTACCTCTGAACCCAACCGCCAGAAAAAGGAATTGCCTGACCGACAAAGAAATCGCTGTTGTTGGACGCCAAAAATAATGCGAATTGAGCATCTTCTTCTGCGGTGGCCAGTCGGCCCAGTGGAACCTGACGTTGCACTGATCGCTGAAAGCCCTCTCGTGCGCGCAGCGGTGCCGGATAGTAAACAGGGTTTTCCACGTAATTTTGAGCGATCAAATTGACCTGAATATTGTTGGGTGCGACTTCGACACCCAGAGCCTGTACGTAGCCCACTTGTGCGGCCCTGGCTGCGCTGTAAGCAGCAACGGTTTTGACGCCACGCAAGGCCGTTGCGCTGCCGTAGACAATCACCTTGCCCGCTTGGCGGGCAATCATTTGCGGCAGAACCGCCCGGCACAAACGGTGTAGTGGATGAACCATCTTGTTGAAGGTGTCTTGCCAAGCATCGTCTGCCAGTTCGGTGGCGTAAATGCCTGAATAGTTCTCGGACGCTAAATTGGCGATTAAAATATCGATATGGCCCGTGTTTGTGATGACACTCTCGCAGGCTTTGTCTTGGGTCAGGTCGCTATTGTCGCTGATGACCTCGGCGCCCTCTGCCTGAAATAATTTAATGGTCGCGGGTCCCATGTAGTCCGCGGCCTGGGTGACCAACACGCGTTTACCTTCGAGTTGATTAGGCATCTGTTTTCTCCGACTTTGGCCAGTGTGGGCGTGACAAATGAAGCCTCAGTCCACACAATATGAAATTGACCACTTAAATGTTAAATCTAAGGGGATAAGTGGAGATCATACAACTTTTAATCAGTGGCGTTTCGCAGGGCTGTGTCTACGGGTTGATCGCCTTGGGGTTTGTGTTGATCTACAAAGCCACCGAGATGGTCAACTTTGCTCAGGGCGACGTGATGATGCTGGGTGCTTATGTGGCGATCACCTTTACCAGCATTTGGGGTTGGCCATACTACTGGGCGGTTCCGGCGACGCTGCTGGTTATGGCGGGCGTTGGAATTTTGCTTGAGCGGCTCTTGTTTAGACCGATGATAGGTGAGCCGCACTTTGCGGTCCTGATGTTAACCATCGGATTAGGCTTTGTTTTGCGCGCTTTGGCCGGTGCGATATGGGGTAGCGAGCCGCGTGCATTGCAAATGCCCTATGTGGGCGACGTACTGCGGATGGGTGAGGTGGTGGTGGGCTACGAAAATCTGGCCATCATCGCCGGTACTGCTTTGTTGTGTTTGCTGATGTGGTTATTTTTTCGTTTTACCACAGTGGGTCTGGCCATGCAGGCGGCGTCACAGAATCAGTTGGCGGCCTTCTATGTCGGCATTCCGGTGAAGCGTATTTTTATGCTGGTCTGGGCGTTGTCAGCAGTCATCGCGGCTATAGCGGGCATTTTAACGGCTCCGGTATCCTTAGTGGATCCACTGATTGGTTTTGTTGGTATAAAGGCCTTTGCCGCAGCCATTGTTGGCGGTTTTGGCAGTATGCCGGGTGCCATTTTAGGTGGCTTGCTGGTGGGAATCGTTGAACAGTTGGCCGGACTCTATCTGCCGCCCGGCTTTGCCGATATGAGTGCCTATGTGTTGCTCTTGGTGATGCTGGTGATCCGCCCACAGGGACTCTTTGCCACCATGCAGAAGAAAAAAGTCTAATGCGTTTTATCCGCAGGACAGATTACGAGCAGGACATTAATCTTGTTCAGCATAAGGGGCATGTCCTGTGGTACGGACTGTTGTTGTTGCTTGTGTTCAGCGCACCGCTTTGGCTTGATCGTTTCTTGCTGGGCGAATTTACCTATGTATTTATTTACGCCATTGCCGGACTAGGCTTGATGCTGTTGGTTGGCTACACCGGTTTGGTCAGTTTAGGGCATGCAGCTTTTCTTGCGATCGGTGCATATGTGCACGCTTTTTTGCTCGGCCATGGGTGGCCGTTTCCGCTGTCGATGCTATTTGCGACCGGATTTTCAGCGTTGGTGGGCGCGCTGATTGCAATCCCCGCCTTGCGTATGACGGGTATTTACTTGGCGGTTGCCACGCTCGCCTTTGCCGTGATTGTGGAGCAGGTATTGGTGCACTGGGAGGCAGTTACCGGTGGTTTTCGCGGCATGGCGGTGCCTAAACCCGTTTTGTTTGGCATCAATTTTTCCGATCCTACGCTGTTTTATTTCTTATCTTTGTTGTTGCTGTTGGTTTCTTTAGTGTTGGTGATGAATATCTTGCGTTCGCCGAGTGGCCGAGCAATGACTGCCGTGCGTGATTCGGAGACGTCAGCTGAAAGTATGGGTATTCATTTGGCGGGCACAAAAACGTTAGCGTTTGCATTGTCCGCGGGATTTACCGGGTTGGCGGGTGCTTTGTTCGCTCACCGGTTGACCTACCTTGCTCCAGATGCCTTCACGATTGTGACGTCCATACAGTTGCTGTTAATGGTGGTTGTCGGGGGGTTGGGTTCTCTACACGGGGTCGTCTTTGGTGCCTTATTTGTCGGTTTGTTGCCGCAAATTATTGCCATTGCCAGGGACAGTGCTCCGCCAGTTGTGGCTCAAATTCCAGGCTTAGAACCTGCTGTCTTCGGGTTGATAATGATTTTGTTCTTGATTTATGAACCCCTGGGAATTTACGGACGTTGGCAGAAAATCCGCCAGTTTTTTGAAGAATTCCCCCTTTACCGGCGGGCAACGCATCGGCGTCAGAAGACCTTTTTGCGCACGGAACGTTTGCGATGAGTCTGTTGGAGGCGGAACAGTTATCCATCTCTTTTGGGGGGGTGAAAGCCGTTCAATCGGTCAGTTTTAGTGTAGAGGCCGGTGAGGTGTTTAGCATCGTGGGGCCAAACGGAGCCGGAAAAACAACTATTTTTAATTTAATCAGCCGTATTTATGACAGCACAGCTGGTCGATTAAGTTTTTCCGGCCAGGATATTACGCGGGTTGAAACGCATGCAGTTGCCGGCCTGGGGATCGCTAGAACTTTTCAAAATACTGAATTATTTGAGCAGGAAACGGTGCTCAATAATCTGTTAATTGGTTGTCATATCCACCGCAAGACACGCTTTTGGCAGGATATTCTATTTTCACCCTCAGTGCGCCGGCAAGAATTAGCCTTCCGCCGGGCGGTCGAAGACGTCATTGACTTGCTAGATTTACAAACCTACCGGCATCAGATTATCGGCAACTTGCCCTATGGGGTCCGTAAAATGGTAGAAATTGCCCGTGCGCTTTGCCTGAAGCCCAAATTGCTGCTGTTGGATGAGCCCTCTTCGGGGCTGAACCCCGAAGAGACAGACGATCTTGCGTTTTGGCTAGAGGATATCAATGAAGCGCTGGGTATCACGGTGATTATGGTCGAACACGATATGAATTTGGTGGGTCAAGCCTCGGATCGCGTGATGGCGATGGCAGATGGCCAGTTATTGACCATTGGTTCGCCCGCAGAAGTGCAAAATCACCCGGAGGTCTTGCGCGCCTATCTGGGCCAATAAGCATGTCAAATTTATTGGAAATTCGTAATTTAGAAGCCTATTACGGGCCAGTGATGGCCATTCGGGGGGTCAGCATGGAGATACCCGAGGGTCAGGTGGTCTCTCTTTTGGGCGCCAATGGCGCGGGTAAAACCACAGTGCTGAAAACCATTAGCGGTGCCATGGTGCCCCAGAAAGGTACAGTTTCTTACCAAGGACGGTTGATCACGGGTCGGGATCCGGATTGGGTGGCGCGCCAAGGGATCGCTCATGTGCCTGAGGGTCGGGAGGTTTTCCCCTTTTTGAGTGTTGATGAAAACCTTAAAATGGGTGCATTCTCTCGCCGCGACCGTGAGATTAATGCCGATCTTGAGCGGGTGTATGATTATTTTCCAATCCTGAAAAGTTTCACTAAATCTCAGGCGGTGAATCTATCTGGAGGGCAGCAACAAATGTTGGCCATTGGCAGGGCGCTGATGTTACGTCCGACTTTGATGATATTAGATGAGCCTTCTCTGGGGCTTTCTCCCCTGTTAGTCCAAGAAATCAGTGAAATTATCAAGCGCCTGAATGCTGAAGAGGGCTTAACGGTTTTATTGGTTGAGCAAAATGCAAAGATGGCCCTTGATTTAGGAGATTATGGGTACGTCATGGAGGTGGGCCGAATTGTGATGGAAGACAGCTGTGCGCGCTTAAAAGAAGCCACGGATATTCAGGAATTCTATCTGGGAATGAAAGACCAAGGTGTGCGTGGACGGCGACGTTGGAAACAACGTAAAACCTGGCGCTGAGGGTGAAGGTGAATCGCATGATCAGCGCGCACGGATGTAGCACCATTTCGCAGTTGTTTGAGCAACGGGTAAACAGCATGCCGAATAAAGTTGCCCTTCGAGAAAAAGATTTTGGAATATGGAATGAGTACACCTGGCAGGCTTACGGTGACCATGCTCGCTGGATTGGTCTGGGTCTCAAAGCGCTAGGACTGACGCGGGGAGATGTTTGTTCGATTGCCTCAGAAGTAAACAAAGAGTGGATGTTTGCTGACATGGGTATCATCTGCATCGGGGGTGTAACCAACGGGGTTTATCCTACCGATGCGGCCAATCAGGTTGCCTACTTGATTAATGACAGCCAGACCCGTTACTACTTTGCTGAAAATGAAGAGCAATTAGACAAGGTCTTGGCGGTTCGCCAAGACACGCCCTCGCTGCAGAAAATTATTATCTTTGACATGGAGGGCCTGCGAAATTTCAGCGACCCTGACTGTATAAGTCTGCATGAATTAATACAGATGGGTAAAGACTACGCGCAAAAGCATCCAACCCTCTGGGCAGATGAAATTGCCGCGGCGCAAGGGCATGACCTGATGGTGCTGACTTATACCTCGGGCACCACCGGACCACCCAAGGGTGCGATGATTTCGCAAGCCAATATGCTGTACATGTCCGTGAACTTGCAAGACGTCTATGGGGTGTCTTCAGCGGACGAACAACTGGGGTTTTTGCCATTAGCACATGTTGCTGGTCGAATGTTTTACACCTTTTTGGCACTCGAATCTGCCAGTGTCGTCAATTTGGTAGAGTCGCTTGAAACAGCGGTGAGTGACCAGCAAGAAATTGCGCCGACGATTCATTTTGCAGTGCCGCGGGTATGGGAAAAACAATATTCGCTAGTCACAATCAAACTCAAAGAAGCCACAGCATTGGGGCGATGGGCCTATGCGTTCGCCATTGACTTAGGCGCGCGTATGGCCGCCGCCCGTCAATCTGGTGCAACGGTGGGCGCAGGGTTGGCTTTTCTGCACAAAGTGTTTGATTTTTTGGTGCTTAAGAATATTCGAATCTTGTTAGGCATCGACCAGTGCCGCTGGTTATCAACAGCCGCAGCGCCTATTGCGCCGGAATTGATCAATTGGTACTGGGCGCTGGGTCGCCCGATGTATGAGGTCTATGGGCAGACCGAGTGCACCGGTATCGCCACGGCGAATAAACCCGGGGCTAACCGTATCGGTTCCGTTGGCCGGGCCACCCTAGAGACAGAGGTGAAGCTTTCGCCGCTGGGAGAAATTCTGATCAAAGGCCCGGGTGTGATTCAGGGATACTGGAATAACGCTGAAAAAACGGCTGAAACCTTTGTAGATGGCTGGCTGCACACGGGAGATGTCGGGCGAATCGATGATGACGGCTTTGTTTATATCGTAGATCGCATGAAAGACATCATTATTACCGCGGGCGGGAAAAACATAACACCCAGTGAAATAGAAAATCAGCTGAAATTCTCGCCGTTTATATCCGATGCTGTGGTTGTCGGTGATAAGCGGCCCTATCTTACCTGTCTCGTCATGATTGATCAGGAGAACGTGACCAATTTTGCTCAGGCGCAAAATGTGCCGTTTACAAACTTCACCAGTTTATGTCACACACAGGCAGTTCAAGATCTTATTTGGGCTGAAATTGAGGCGGTGAATGTAAAGTTTGCGCAGGTAGAAACCATCAAGAAGTTCCGCTTGATTGATCAATTGCTGGATCCCGAAGATGAAGAATTGACGCCTACAATGAAACTGAAACGTAAGGTTGTGAATGAAAAATACATTCAGCTGATCAACCAGATGTATTAGCGTAGACGTTACAACCAGCTAAAATATTGCAGTAAAGGCAGTTCATATGAAAACACAACAACGCGCGATTCCGGTTTTTTTCCTTCTCTGTTGGCTTGCGCTTCTTGGATGTGGCGGTAGCACGGCTGATTCGTCAGGCGAAGCTGCGCAGCGTGGTGTTACAGATACTGAAATTGTGCTCGGTTCAGGCTCTGATTTTTCCGGCCCCACAGCGATCTGGGGTGTGGGTGCCACTAACGCAGCGCGGCTGCGTTTTGCACAGGCCAATGAAGCAGGTGGTGTTTGGGGGCGAAAGATCCGTTATGTCGTTGAAGATACCTCTTATCAGGTGCCCAAAGCCATCTCTGCGGCGAATAAGTTGATCAACCGAGACGAGGTGTTAGCGCTGTTGTTGTCAGTTGGTACACCGCTTAACAACGCGGTCATGCCGATTCAATTCGAAGCTAATGTGCCTAACCTTTTTCCGATTAGTGGCGGGCGACAAATGGTTGAACCGTTTCACCCTTTGAAATTCACCCAGAGGGGTATTTACTATGATGAGGTGCGCGCGTCGGTTAAATACTTTATAGAGCAGCAGGCAAAGCAGACGCCTTGTGTGATTTATCAAGATACCGATTATGGTGCTGAAATTTTTGCCGGCGCCAAAGATCAAGCGGCGGTGATGGCGGTGCCGCTTGCTGCAGTGTCATCGCATAAACCCACTGAAACTGAATTTACCGCTGCAATTTTGCGTCTGAAGAAGGCCAATTGTGACCTTGTTCTAATGGGCACTGTGCATCGAGATACGATTTTAGTATTAGATGCCGCACGCAAGATGGGTTGGGAGGACGTCGCCTGGGTAGGGAATAACGCAGCCTATGCTCAGGTGATTGCTGATCAGGAAAGTGGCCAGGGTTATTACAGTTTCGTGCATATGGCGAAACTCTACGCTGACGACGAGATGTCGCCGTTGGTTCGCACTTGGTGGAACAGTTACATCGAAGAATATGGTGAAGAGCCTGGCTTGGCGGCCATGGAGGGCTACCGAGCCGCCGACCTCACGGTCTTGGCGCTGCAGCGTGCAGGTCGGGACCTCACCACACAAGGCCTGGTTCAAGCGTTAGAGAGCATCACCGACTATACGGATATTTTCGGCTATAAAGTTTCTTTTGGGCCCGAAAAGCACAACGGTGCCACCGAGTCTGTGTTGTCTCAAGTTCAGCAGGGGCGCTGGGTGAAGTTGCAGCAGGCAATCACCTATTAGGGAAATTGCTTGCTGCATTGGCTGGAGATCACAGCAGGAGACGGTAGGGTGACTCTAACAAGGATTTAATCTCGCCTAAGAACAGTGCCGCTGGCCCGCCGTCCAAGACTCGATGATCCCAAGTCAGAGACAGTCTCATGACCTGTGTTTTCACGGGTCGGTCGCCGTCCCACGCGACATCGTCGCGAATGCGATTGACGCCTAAGATGCCGGCTTGTGGTGCATTGATGATGGGTGTGAAGGCGTCAACTCCAAACATACCCAGTGCAGATACGGTAAATGTTCCGCCTTGCATATCGTCCAGCGAGACTTTTCCATCGCGCGCGTCAGCGGCCAGACGTGAGCTCTCTTTGGCCAGAGTCTTGATGGAAATATCAGCTGTATTTTTGAGAACGGGTACGATGAGTCCTTCCTCCAGGGCAACTGCCATGCCTACGTTAATGTCACTGTGCAGGGTGATCTCTTTGTCACCCCAGGAAGCATTCATCAGGGGGTGTTTGGCCAATGCGCGAGCAGCGGCGCGAATCACTAAATCGGTGAAAGAAGGTTTGACACCTTCATCAGCCCATTCAGCAACAAGCTGACCGCGCAGTTTAATCGCGTCGTCCATGTTTACGTCCATGTCCATGGTTAATTGAGCCATGGTTGTTAGGCTGTCGTGCATGCGTTCAGCAATAGTCTTGCGCATGCCGCGAACCGGGATATGCCCTGCAGCCGGTGAGGATTGTGTGTTGAGTGGCGCAGCGGCGGCGGGTTGTGCCGCGGCTTGCTGCACATCGTCTTTTGTAATTCTGCCGCCGGGTCCGGTGCCGCTGACCTGACTGAGGTCTACCCCGAGTTCCCGAGCCAATTTGCGCGCCATGGGTGAACTGGGGCCGCCGGCGCTGGCATGGGCATCGCTTGCGGCTCTGATATCTGCTTCGACGATCCGTCCGCCGGGTCCTGAGCCACTAAGTTCGGTGAAACTTACCCCGGTTTCGTTGGCGAGTCGGCGTGCTGCAGGTGAGATAAATATTCGCCCGGAGTTGGCGTCAGCGGAGCTGACTGTGTCAGCGGGTGTTGCGGAGTTAGCCTGTGGTGTAGATTCTGCAGCTGGTGGCCCTGAGGGTGCTGCACCGGAGAGCGTGCTGAGGTCGGCCGGTATTTCTTCGCCTTCAGCAAATATGTAGCCGATGACGTCACCGGGTTCCATCGTGACGCCCTCGGCGACGACGTGTTTTACGGTCCCCTTGGCTTCAGCGTCTACATCTAAATTTACCTTCTCTGTTTCCAGGCGATACACTAATTCGCCGATCTCAACTTGATCACCATCGGCGATGTACCATTCCTCCACGACGCCTTCGGTCATGCTCATGCCGACTTTTACTAGATATATTTCAGTTGCCATGCTGTTCTCTTATTCAAATGTTAATAATTATATTTTGAAGCTGCCAATGTCAGCTGCTTGGCGCAGCGCGCTGGCGACATCCACGATGTAGGGGCCGCTTCGAGACAGGGTAAGGGTTGCAACCTGGCCTTCCTTGAGGGTGCGCTCGCGCTCTCCGTCGAAGGCCAATGTTCCGGGTCCTGAGCAGCAAATGGGCTGCTCTAGGGCCAGGGGCTCGCACGCGCTTATCGGTATTTTATGGTAAAGCCCCGGTGCAATGGGTGCATGAATCACATCTCCATCCTCGCCGAAAGTTAACCACAGGCCGCAGTCGTCAGCGGCGTCAATGGGGTGCAGTAGGCCTCCGATTGAGGTGATTCCAACGGCTGCAGGATCTGCCCGGGTGAGTAGCGCTGAACGAAATTGATTTGGCTTAAGCAGTGCACGGGCACCTACAAATCTCTCATTGGAGAGTAAAACATCGATCAGCGCGAGGTCATCGCGTTCACCTTCGATATTGACCAAAATACGCTTTTGTTGGCTGAAGACTCCTTCAGTGACTTGACCGCTGGCAATGAGACCTGCGGCTGCCCCTGCGATAGTTGCTTCCTGCAGCACCGGAAATACGTTGTTGGTGCCGGTGCTGATTGGCAGCAGCGGAGCGTCAGGCCAGCCAAGGCAGAACGCGCGATTAGTGCCGTCTCCGCCGAGGGTGATCACAACGCTGCAGTCAAGTTCACGCATCGCCCGTGCGGCTGAGATGGTGTCCAGGGCTGAGCCCATTTGCGTTGAGTCGACGGCCGTGGCAGTGATTTGATCTGCAAATTCGTCCAAGGCTTGTTGCGTAATACCATGTGCGTCGTTGTGATAGATAAAGTGCGTCGCGCCGCCCGCGACGGCACCGGTGACTGCCCGCCGGACGATCGCGCGCTTTTCCTGATTGTCAAAGACAGACGCACGCGCGACCAAGCGCCGCACGTCTTTACCCGATGCAGGGTTTGCCAAAAGCCCTATGGTGCCCACTAGGTGGCTCGCTTAGAGGCCGAGCTGTTTCTTAGCCTCTTCCACGATGCGATCGGCATCTGGAATGTAGGCTTTCTCGAGTACGGGGCTAAATGGCACCGGAGAGAATGGCGCACCGACTCGTGCGACAGGGGCGTCTAAATAATCGAACGCCAGTTCTTGAACTTGTGCCGCAATTTCACCGCCCAGACCGCCAAAACGAACGGCTTCGTGAACCACAACGATGCGGTGGGTTTTCTTGACGGAGTTGACCACGGTTTCTGTGTCAAATGGCTGTAGCGTGCGCGGGTCAATGACTTCGGCATCAATACCAAAGGCTTTGAGTTTCTCGGCAGCCTTCATTGCCTCATGAACCATACGTCCCATTGCCACGATGGTGTAGTTGGTGCCGGGGCGAACAATATTGGCTTTGCCCAACGGTATTTCGTAAGTTTCTTCAGGGACTTCGCCGGTTAGGGCGAGGGACATTTTGTTCAGCACCACAATGACCGGATTGTCGTCACGTGCTGCGGCAATAATTAAACCTTTGGCGTCGTAGGGTGTGGTTGGCGCCACAACTTTTAAACCGGGCAAGTGACAAATCCATGCTTCAAGGCTTTGGCTATGCTGGGCCGCAAGGCTCATGCCGGCACCGGCCATCGTTAACATGGTCACTGGAAGGGTGGTGGCACCGCCAAACATGTACCTCATCTTGGCCATCTGGTTGGCCACTTCGTCCATGCATTCTCCGAGGAAATCCATAAACATCAGATCGATGATCGGTCGGCACCCGGTTGCAGCGGAACCAACGCCAAGGCCAACGATACCCTCTTCAGAGATTGGCGTGTCGTATACGCGGTCTGCACCAAATTCTTTGAGCATGCCATTGTAGTAGCCATAGACTCCGCCCGCACCGGCGACATCTTCACCGGCAATAAATGCATTAGGTTGCTCTTGCATGACGGCGCGTACGCCATCGGTAATCGCTGCGACGTAGGGTAGTACTCTGGGTTCGATTTGTTTTGCTTCTGCCATGATAATTCCTTATGCGTAGACGTCTTCAGTGACTGCCGATGGCGCCGGAAATGGGCTGTCCTCGGCAAATTTTATGGCGCTCTTGATTTCAGCCATGGTTTCGTCGTGGACAGCTTGAGCGGCTTCGGCGCTCAATATACCCTGCTCAGCGAGGCGAGATTCGAAGGTTTCGATTGGGTCTTTCTTGCGCCATTCTTCCACTTCTTCATCTGTGCGGTATGTCAGGCCCATGCCGCGCACCCCGACGTGATCAAAGTAACGGTAAGTTTTGCATTCGAGCAGAGTGGGTCCTTCGCCGGCTCTCGCTCTGGCGATGGCTTCCCCTGCAGCTTCGTATACTGCCATGACGTCCATGCCGTCAACGATGACGCCGGGCATGCCATACCCCGGGGCTCGGTCAGCTACGTCTACGATTGCCTGATGGTTTGCCTGTGGGGTGTATTCACCGTAGCCGTTATTTTCACAAACAAAAATTGCTGGTAGTTTGTACAGCGCGGCCATATTTGCGGCTTCATGAAAAGAACCTTCATTACTCGCCCCGTCGCCAAAAAAACACACGGCAACGTCTTTTGTCTTGCGGAATTTATTTGAAAATGCAGCACCCATAGCAATGGGCGGGCCACCGCCGACAATTCCGTTGGCGCCCAGAATGCCGAGCTCCATATTGGAGATATGCATGCTGCCACCTTTGCCTTTGCAATAACCGGTGGAACGCCCGAATAGCTCAGCGAACATGCGATCAAAAGCGCCACCTTTGGCGATGCAATGGCCATGGCCTCTGTGTGTGCTGGTGATTTGGTCCGCATCGGTCAGATTTACCATAACCCCTGAGGCAACGGCTTCTTCTCCGACGTAGAGGTGTAATGCACCGGGAATCTTGCCATCTTCCATCAGTTTACCGGCATTTTCTTCAAACCGCCGGATACGTACCATGCGTCGATGTAGATCGAGCAGGGTTTCATTTGAGATGTTGTCGCTCAAGGTAGCTGCCTCTATTAAACTGGAGGGTTCTTTATAGCGTACAATGGCTTCATTTATAAGACTTGATTATGATAACGCGTTCTAAATTTTTAAGGGAGGGCGCTAATGCCATCGTTTGCCGCTAAATTGGCGCAATCTCAACCTCATGAGATTGCGATTTGTGATGAAGCCAGTGAGTTGTCATGGGCAGATGTGGATCGTACGTTAAACGCCGTGGCGAACGGTCTAAATACCTATGATCTCGGCGTCAAGCGCAGAGTGGCAGTATTTGCTGAAAATGCGGTTGAGACCGCCATGGCAAACTTGGGTGGTTTGATCGCGGGCGCTTCAGTTGTTCCGGTGAATTTCCATCTCACGGCAGATGAAGTGGCTTACATACTCGAAGATGCCCAAGTACGAGTTTTGTTTGCTGATGCAAAGACCCTTGATCGTGCGGTTCGGGCCGCACGTCTGGCCGGTGTCGCATACGTGATTGCCTGGGGTGATGCTGCTGGCGGTGATGGTGTAATTGCTTGGTCGCAATGGTTAGCTGATCAATCCGATGCGCCTGCGGATGAAAATCTTAAGCCGATGCCTAACTTACTGTATACCTCCGGTACAACCGGCCGCCCCAAGGGCACCGAACTGCCCCCGACGATGTTTGCCGGAGGGGACACGGTGGGTGAACATTTGGCGAATTTAGGTGAGGATCCGCGCGCCGAAGCCGGTGTGCATATGGTGGTTGGCCCGATGTATCACACCGGCCCCTTGTCCGGTGCGCGGCTGCTGGCGGCCGGTGTATCCAGCGTTATCTTAGGGCGCTTCGATGCAGAAAAAACGTTGGCGGCGATTGAGCAGCATCGCGTCGGCAGCAGCGTGATGGTGCCCACGCATTTTGTCCGTCTGCTTGCACTGCCTGATGAAATTAAACAAAAGTATGATCTCAGCGCGCTGGTGAGCATTGCGCATACCGGCGCAAAGTGCCCGGTTGACGTGAAAAGAGCGATGATTCAATGGTGGGGGCCTGTTTTTGTCGACGCCTATGGTGCCAGTGAGGTGGGTACCACGTGTTCGATTACGTCTGAGGAGTGGCTATTGCATCCGGGTTCTGTAGGTACGTCTAATCCGCCTTTCACCGCGTTGATTATTGACGAGGATGGCAATGAACTTGGCCCGAACCAAGAAGGTCGGCTGTATTTCAAAGATGAGACCGGGCGCGGGGTGGTTTATCACAATGATCCCGAGAAATCTGCAGCCGCTCATATTGCGCCAGGTGTGTTCACGTTGGGCGAAATTGCTTACATGAACGAAGAAGGCTTTGTTTTTATCACTGATCGCTTCAGCGACATGGTGGTGTCGGGTGGCGTCAACATCTACCCGGCCGAAGCAGAGCAGGTACTCATTGATCATCCAGCGATATTAGATGTGGCGTGTATCGGGATTCCTCATCCGGAGATGGGTGAAGAACTCAAAGCGCTTGCCATTGTGAAGGATCAGGAGGTGGCTGCGGAAGAAGTTCTGGCATGGTGCCGAGACAGACTCTCTCATTACAAATGCCCGCGAACTTTGGATTGGGTAGATGACCTTGGACGCAATACCATGGGTAAGATTAACAAACGTAAACTTCGTGCACCTTACTGGGAGGGTCATCAGGGTTAACAAATTGCGGTTGGCGGCTAATTAGCGGGGATTTGATCATGCACAATGTGTTGTTAGTAACCAAGGGGCACCCTTACGAGCGCGAGCCGTTTTATGATGTATTTGATGCGATGGCCCATGTTAACTGGACGTTGGTTGAGCAACCTGCGGCGCAGGCGCTGTTTAGTGTAGATCAAGCTGCGGGTTACGATGCCTTTGTTCTGTACGACATGCCAGGTATCGAATTTATGGCTGATGGTGCGCCCAAGTTTGTGCCTCCGCGCGAAGCTTTCAAGCGCTCTTTTTTGGAGCTTCTCGAGGCCGGGCAAGGGTTTGTGTTTTTACATCATGCAATTGCGGGTTGGCCGGCTTGGCCTGAGTATGCAGAAATTATTGGCGGGCGTTTTCTCTATATGCCAGAGGATCTGCGTGGCGAGCCCTGCCAAGATTCAGGTTATCGCCACAACGTGACGCACACGGTCAACGTTGTGAATGATCATCCGGTGACACAGGGGCTGCCTAAATCATTTTCCATTACGGATGAGCTTTACCTGTATGAGGTATTCGATGAGGACGTGCAGCCGCTGTTGACCAGTGATTACCCCTTTGTGCAGGACAACTTCTACTCTGCGACTAAGGCGGTCCGAGAGGGAAAGTTGTATGACAACGAAAATTGGACACATGCTCCTGGCAGTAATCTAATCGGGTGGACCAAGACCTACGGAAAGAGCCGCATTGTCTATCTGCAGTGCGGCGATGATCCAGTGGCGTACGCTAATCCGCATTTTCAACAGCTGCTCAGCAATGCCATTGAATGGGTGTCCGCCGGTTAAGCCGAGATGATTTAACCCGGATTTGTGTTGACCATCATTTTCCCTATATTGACGCCTTCAAATAGCTGAATCAAAGCACGTGGCAGTTGCTCAAAGCCGTCTATGACTGTGGTGCTTTGTTTGAGTTGTCCGGCTTCCATCCAGCGTTTCATTTCAGCGATCGCTGCGGGAAACTGGTTGATGTAGTCCAAAACGATGAAACCCTCCATGCGCGCCCTTCGAAATACCAGATTGAAGTAATTTTTCGGGCCGGGTACTGGCGCAGTGGCGTTATAGCGGCTGATGCCTCCGCAAATGATTACGCGTGCGTTCATGGCGATTCGCTCCAGACAGAGATCTAAAATTTCACCGCCCACGTTATCAAAGTAAAGGTTGATGCCGGTTGGGCAAAGAGCATCCAGCGAGCGGCCAACGTCCTGAGTTTTGTAGTTAATAGCGGCGTCAAAACCCAGATCATCGACCAGCCATTGGCATTTGTCATTACTGCCAGCCATGCCGATTACGGTGCATCCTTTTAATTTTGCGATTTGTCCGGCAATGCTGCCTGTGGCACCCGCGGCGCCGCTGATGACTACGGTATCGCCCGCTTTAGGCTCTCCTAAATTAAGCAAGCCAAAATATGCGGTCATGCCGGTTGTGCCCAGCACACCTAACGCCTCCTGCGGGGTCAGCGTGGCATCGTAACGGCGCAGGGGTGGGGAGGCACCATCGCTAACGACATAGTCCTGCATACCAAAGGTCCCGTAAACGGGCGCGCCGGCTGGGAAATCAGGATGGTTCGATTTCACCACTACACCTGTTCCGCCTGCGCGCATGACGTCGCCGACGGCTAATGGGGCGACGTAATCGGCACGATTTTCCATCTGACCGCGCATCGAGGGATCTAAGGAGATGTAGTTGGTACGCACTAACATTTCTCCAGAACCAATCTGAGGAATTGGCGTTTCGCGATATTCAAAATCGCTCTCTTTGACCATGCCTTGTGGCCGTGCGGCGAGCAGGAACTGCCGATTGAGGCCTGATTGTGATTCGCTCATGGGGAAATCTCCAGCGTGTCTGAGGGGAGGGAGATTATGTCGAAGGGATTTTGCGAAAGAAACCGTCTTGACGGACTGTTTTACCGCTCACATACTCATAGCGGCAATCTGGGGCTATATCCGTCGGGCAAGTTGGCTTGAGAGGGCCTGATGGCCGCGGGCCACCTGGCACGGTCACGAGAAGCATGATGTCAATGCTGCAAAAAGCAGTGACAATAGGCTGCAAGAATGCAGCAATAACAAAAGAGAGGACATAATGGATCTACAACTTAAAGGTTCGAAAGCGTTGATTACAGGCGCCACCAAGGGCATCGGACGGGCGATTGCTGACACCCTTGCCGATGAAGGCTGCCATGTGGCTATTTGTGCACGAAATCAAGACGAAGTGGATGCAGCCGTTGCGGAGCTCAGTGCCAAAGGAGTGACCGCATTTGGACAAGCTTTTGATGTTGGTGATGGCGACGCCTTCAAAGCTTGGATTGATGCCAGCGCGGCTGCTCTGGGCGGCATAGATTGTATTGTGTCTAACGTGAGCGGTGGTGGCGCAAAGGGTGAAGACGCATGGCGCCGCCATCTAGAGTACGACATGCTGGGCGCAGTGCGCATGGTCGAAGGATCGATGGAACATTTAGAAGCCTCAGAAAACGCCAGCGTACTTTTGATTTCGACCACGGCTGCGGTTGAGAAATTTATGGGGGCCGGTCCCTATAACGCGTTGAAAGCCGCTTTGCTCAACTACAGTGGTGCGCTCTCGCAGGAACTTGCACCCAAGGGGATTCGGGTAAATGCGATCAGCCCCGGACCGATTTTCATAGAAGGAGGCGCGTGGGACAACATCAAGCAACATATGACGCCGTTTTATGAAGCGACAGTAGCTGATATTCCTATGGGGCGCATGGGTAGTGCAGCGGAAGTTGCCGCTCAAGCGACGTTCTTGGCGAGTCCTCACGCTGGATTTACGACGGGTACGAATATTGTCATTGATGGTGGCATGACCAAGCGTATCCAGTTTTAAGACAAGCTGGCATGTTGATCCGTTTGAGTGAAATAACAGGAGATGGCGCCGATGGCAAAGCCCTTTAGATTTGGAGTTCAGTCGTTTAACGCGGATTCCGGGCCAGACTGGGCTGCTCAGGCGCAGCGAGCGGAAGTGCTTGGGTATTCTGCATTTCACTTGGCGGATCATATCTTGGGGGACGGTCCCGCACTGCAGCGGGCCAATCACCCGGTACAAAACTTGGCGGCCATTCCTGCGATGGCTTATGCGGCCGCGGTCACTAAAACCATTCGCATTGGTTGCCGAGTGTTTTGTATTGATTACCACAACCCGGTTGTACTGATTAAATCTGCGATGACCATAGACAAGCTTTCCGGTGGTCGGCTTGAGTTTGGTTTAGGCGCGGGTTGGATTAAGGATGAATATGAGGCCCTGGGGCTGCAGATGGATGCACCCGCGGTCCGAATTGATCGACTCGCTGATGTGATCGAAGCGGTGAAAGCCTTTTGTAACGATGGACAGGCCGATGTCGCCAACGATACGGTGACGTGGAAAGAATTTGAGGGGCAGCCGAAACCCATAGGCCCAGCGCCGATTATGGTGGGTGGCGGAAGTCCTCGCATTCTGAGGCTTGCCGGTCGCGAGGCGGATATTGTCAGCCTAAATTTCAATAATCGCTCGGGTATGATTGGACCAGACGGCGTGCAGTTGTCCTCTGAAGCTGAAACGATGAAAAAAATCGGTTGGATTAAACAAGGCGCGGGTGATCGCTTTCCTGATATAGAGCTGGAAATCGGTGCGTATTTTACGTTTGTAATGGATGATCCGTCACCGGTATTGGGTCAGTTTGCGCAAATGTTTGGTCTGTCTGAGCAAGATATGCTCAAGCACCCCCACGCGCTGTTTGGGTCGGTAGATGCTATCTGTGACGAACTGGAGCGCCGTCGTGAACTGCACGGCATTTCCTACATTACGGTGGGTATAGACAATATGGAGAGTTTTGCGCCCGTCGTTGAACGCCTCTCTGGTCGTTAGCGCACTGGACAGTGCGCTAACAGCCTAGGCTTTAAACGGTCGTTAGTTTCTTTTTGAGCCTGCAGCGTGTCCGACAAATGGACCATTGATCAGCCGATCAGTCAGGCTAGATGGTGAAAAAGTCAGCACGTGCAGTGCCCGTTTCGTCGTAAACGGGTTCTTGGATGGCCACTTGATACTTGTAATTCTCAGCACCCAAGATGCCAAACTGGCCCAAAGTATCCCGCATATCTTTATACCACCGGTCGTCAAAGTGGGCTTTTAGGTCAGCTTCGCTCTCCCATCGCTCAAAAACCCGAATTCGGCCGGGAATAAGAGGGTCTGGACACCAATCATAGTCGAGGCATCCTTTTTCAGTCAGCGCGCCCTCGATCAATGGTTTGGCTGCGGTTAGTGCGGCGTCCATATTCTCTGGAGGCAGATCGACGGTGCCAGAAATTATAATGCGTGTCATTGTCATAGGGGGTCCTTGGTTATTAAACTATGGGCTTGGATGCAAATGCACAAAGTACAAGATCTGTGAGGCTAATGCCATCGCCGGAATTACTTAAGGCGGGGCGCTGAAGGTCTCCGCCGATTTCTGACATCGTGGTCGACTAAGAGGAAGTTATTTTATGAATATAGAGTTCAGTGCCGAAGATGAGGTGTTTCGTGAAGAAGTGAAAAACTTCCTGTCTACCAACTTAACTGACGAGATGCGACGAGAGGCAGAGCGGACAACCACGGTTTTTGCGGACAAGGATCTGGCCATGAAATGGCAAGAGATTTTGGTGGAGAAAGGTTGGGCGGTGCCCGCTTGGCCGGTTGAACATGGCGGCGTGGCTTGGACGCCCAATCAAAAATACATTTGGGGGCAGGAGTGTGCCAAGTCTCATGCTCCGGGCTTAATTCCACTGGGGTTGCGGATGCTGGCTCCGGTGCTATTTAAATATGGCACACCGGAACAGAAAGCAGAGTATCTGCCCAAAATTTTGTCGGGCGAGCAGTATTGGTGTCAAGGTTACTCAGAACCTGGTTCGGGTTCAGACCTGTCGAGCCTTAAAACTAGCGCGGTTAAAGACGGCGATGACTACGTGGTCAATGGCACCAAGATTTGGACTACGCATGCCCATTTTGCAGATCATATTTTTTGTCTCGTGCGCACTGACACTGGGGTGAAGCCTCAAGCGGGTATCACGTTTTTGCTGATCCCTCTGGATATGCCGGGCATTACGGTCAAACCGATCATTACCATCGCTGATGATCATGAGGTGAATCAGGTCTTTTTTGATGACGTTCGAGTGCCGCAGTCCAACCGCGTTGGTCCTGAAAATGAGGGCTGGACCGTTGCTAAATATCTGCTCGAGTTCGAGCGCGGCGGCGGTGGTGCAGCTGCTGGCATTCGCGAGTCGATTGAAAGTCTCAAAAGTGTCGCCTCGAAAGAGTGTGACGGTCAGATGCCGCTGATGAACGATCCGAGTTTCGCCGGTCGGGTGGCCGAGTTGGAGATACGCAACGAAGCGCTGCACTTGCAGGAGCTGATGACGCTGGAAAAGCTATCCAAAGGTGGGTCTCCCGGACCCTCTTCGTCTCTGGCAAAGAACTCGTCTGTAGACATCAACCAAGAGATCAACACCCTGAAACTTGAAGCGGTGCACTACTACGGACTGCCCAATGCCAACAAAATTTCTTTAAATGGGCATAACGATGAATGGGTTGGTGAAAGTTATTCAGAAACTGTGACCTCGCGTTACATTAACAGTCGCGCGTCATCCGTTTTTGGGGGCAGCAGAGAAGTGCAGAAGAATATCATTGCCAAAGCTGTGCTCGGTTTGTAGTCCCGGTCAGTTTGGCTTTTGTCCAAGGGTGAGCGCATACAGCAATAGGGATGTTTAGTCGCTGACTAAGCCTCGCGCATGCGTATAATCTTGGTCATTGAACAAATGCACAAGGCACGGTAATGACACAGGCAAGAGTAAAACGCGGCTCACTTCAGATAGCGGCTCAACTTGATAAGCTGGTCGCTGAGCAGATCCTGCCCGGCACCGGCATAGCGGTTGAGCAGTTTTGGCTCGGCTTTGAGGCTTGCTTGGAAGAGCTTGGACCGGTCAATCGTGCTCTGCTTGCCGAGCGAGACATGTTCCAAGGTAAGATCGACGCTTACCACCTAGCGCGCAAAGGCGCGTTGCATGACCCCGTTGCGTATAAGAAGTTTCTTCAGGACGTGGGGTATTTGCTTCCTGAGCCCGCTGACTTTGATATTGAAACACAGAATGTAGACCCGGAAATTGCCTCTTTAGCCGGCCCCCAGTTGGTGGTTCCGGTAATGAATGCTCGCTACGCGTTAAACGCGGCCAATGCCCGCTGGGGCAGCCTGTATGACGCATTTTATGGCACTGATGTCATCGCGGAAACGCCAGGCTGCGAGAAAGGTGAGCAATATAATCCCGTTCGCGGTGAGCAAGTTGTTGCAAAAGCCGCTGCCATGTTAGACCAGGCGGTGCCACTGCAAGGGGGTAGTCATAGCGATGTTCAGGCCTACCTGATCGGGGCGGATGCCGAAGGGCAGCGACAGCTGCGGGTGATCCTGATGGATGGTGGTAATACTGGACTGGTTGATCCCGCGCAGTTTGTGGGTTTTGTCGACGAAGCTGATCCCAAGTCGGTGCTGCTCACGAACAATGGGCTGCATATTGAAATACAATTAGACCGAAATCATCCCGTGGGTTCGACAAGCGCCGCCGGGGTCAAAGATGTGTTGCTTGAGTCGGCATTAACAACGATTGAAGATTGTGAGGATTCGGTTGCCGCGGTTGACGCGCAAGACAAGTGTTTGGTCTACAGCAATTGGTTGGGATTGATGAAGGGCGATCTTCAGGAGGTCATGGAGAAGGGCGGTCAACGGCTTGTTCGCAAGCTCAACCATGATCGAGAATACACCAACCCGCAGGGTGGTAGGCTGACGTTGCCCGGTCGCAGTGTCATGTTGGTGCGCAACGTAGGGCACCTGATGACCACTGATGCAGTCTTGGATGGTGCGGGTAACGAGGTTCCGGAAGGCTTCTTGGACGGATTTATCACTGCAGCAGCAGCCATTCATGATTTACGTGGTACAGGACCGATTAGAAACTCGCGCACCGGCAGTGTCTATATCGTGAAACCTAAAATGCATGGTCCTGCTGAAGTAGGCCTGGCTGCCGATTTGTTCGAGCGTATTGAAATCACTTTGGGATTGCCGGAAAACACGCTGAAAATGGGCGTTATGGATGAGGAGAGGCGCACCTCAATTAATCTCAAGGCCTGTGTTGCGCAGGCCAAGGCGCGAATTGTTTTTATCAATACAGGTTTTTTAGATCGCACCGGGGATGAGATTCATACCAGCATGGAAGCTGGCGCGGTGTTGCGTAAAGATATCATCAAGGCACAACCTTGGATTAAAGCCTACGAAGAGGCCAACGTAGATGTTGGCTTGGCAGCGGGGTTTCGCGGGCGCGCGCAGATCGGCAAAGGGATGTGGGCAAAACCGGATGAAATGGCAGAAATGTTGAGCGTGAAAATCGGACATCCGCAGTCGGGGGCAAATACCGCATGGGTGCCCTCACCCACTGCTGCCACACTGCATGCCTTGCACTATCACGCGGTGAGTGTGCCCGCGTTGCAAGTTGAAATGGAACGGCGAACGCCGGCCAGCGTGGACGAAATTCTGCGCATTCCTCTGATGTTGGGTGAGAATCTTTCGGCCGATGAGGTCCAAGCGGAACTGGATAACAACGCCCAAGGCATCTTAGGCTACGTTGTGCGTTGGATTGACCAAGGCGTTGGCTGCTCGAAGGTGCCGGACATCCACGATGTGGGCCTCATGGAGGATCGTGCGACGCTGCGGATTTCGTCTCAACACATTGCCAATTGGCTCCATCATGGGATTGTGACTCAAGCACAGGTGCTCGAAACGCTGCAGCGCATGGCAGCGGTTGTTGATCAGCAGAATTCCGCAGACGCGGCTTACAGAAATATGGCGCCGCGGTTCGATGAGAGTGTGGCATTTCAGGCGGCCTGCGACTTAGTCTTTAAGGGAATGCAGCAGCCCAACGGATACACCGAGCCTGTATTGCATGCCCGCCGGCGCGAGGCGAAAGCCAAATGGGCCAGCGACCGAGGTGAGTAGTTGCTGCAATCAGTGATTGTGAGGTTCGTTCACCCCTTTGGGGATCCGGATATTCTCTACTAGGTTCAGGACTTCTGCAGGTACCGGAGCGGTCAAGCGAGAGATCCCAAAAGCGACAGCGAAGTTAATGGCAGCGCCAATGCTGCCAATGCCTTCAGGGGATATGCCAAACCACCAATGTTCCGCGTTGTTTAGTTCAGGCGCCATGAATTTGAAGTAGGCGATATAGATTAATGTGAACGCGAGGCCACAAATCATGCCTGAGATGGCCCCTGCGGTGTTCATTCGTTTATCAAAGATTCCCAGCAGCAATGCCGGAAACAGTGAGGCTGCGGCCAGGCCGAAGGCAAAAGCAACAACTTGGGCAACAAACCCAAATGGAAAGATGCCAAAGTAACCGGCGATCACAATAGCAACGGCGGCGCTTAAACGAGCCGCAAGCAGTTCCCGTTTATCGCTGAGATTTTTGGCAAAAGTCTTTTTAATCAGATCGTGGGATACGGAAGTGGAGATCACAAGGAGTAAGCCGGCGGCCGTTGACAGGGCGGCTGCGAGCCCCCCCGCGGCCACTAATGCGATGACCCAAGGCGGTAGGGCCGCAATTTCAGGGTTGGCTAAAACCATGATATCTCTATCAACGTAAACCTCATTTGTATTGCTGGTCGGTGGGTTTGTGATGGTGCGGGAGCCGTCTTCGCGCCGTTGGTCGCTATAGGTGGGTCTACCCTCAAATGGGCTGCCCGGGTGATATTGGATTCGTCCGTCTTTATTCTTATCCTCCCAGCCAATGAGTCCAATGTCTTCCCAGCTTTTGAACCAGCTGTCGACCTCGGTGTAGCGCTCGTCGTGCACGGTATCGATGAAGTTTAGCCGCGCAAAGGCACCCACGGCGGGTGCCGTGGTGTACAAAATAGCAATAAACAGTAGGGCATAGCCTGCCGAACGCCTTGCATCAGAGACTTTGGGTACGGTAAAGAAACGGACGATAACGTGGGGTAGGCCAGCGGTACCGATCATCAGGGCTAGGGTAATGGCAAAAACATCAACTTTACTTTTCAGGCCCTGAGTATAGGGCGCGAAGCCGAGGTCGACCAAAGTTGCATCGAGCTTTCCAAGTACAGAGAGCCCGGATCCATCGAGCACGGTTGCGCCAAGTCCCAGCTGAGGTAGCGGCACGCCGGTAATCATGATCGATATAAAGATTGCAGGGACAAGATAGGCGAAAATCAGTACACAGTATTGCGCAACCTGAGTGTAGGTGATGCCTTTCATGCCACCCAAGACAGCGTACATGAACACAACAGCCATGCCGACCACAACACCCCAAGTGATGGGTATGTTAAGAAATTGGGAAAAAACGATGCCAACGCCTCGCATTTGTCCAGCAATGTAGGTGAAAGAAATTGCAATAAGAGCAATAACGGCAACAATTCGCGCGGCGCTCGAATAATAGCGGGTACCGATGAAATCGGGCACCGTAAACTCTCCGAATTTGCGTAAATACGGTGCGAGTAAAAGAGCTAAAATGACATAACCTCCGGTCCACCCCAGCAGGTAAATGGTCCCGTCGTAGCCCATGAACGAAATAATACCTGCCATGGAAATGAAAGAAGCCGCGCTCATCCAGTCTGCTGCGGTGGCCATGCCGTTGGCGATCGGATGCACTCCGCCGCCGGCGACATAAAACTCGCTGGTTGAGCTGGCTCTTGCCCAAATGGCGATGCCGATGTAGAGACCGAAGGTTAAAAACACAAAAATATAGGTGAGTGTTTGTGCATCCATCAGTGATCTCCCTCATCCGAAACGCCAAATTTTCTGTCGATCCGTCGCATCACCGCGGTATAAACAAAAACTAGGATGACAAAAACATAAATCGCGCCTTGTTGTGCCCACCAGAACCCGAATTTGAAGCCGAAAAATTGAAATTGGTTAAGCCAGTCAACCAGCAGGATGCCAAAGCCAAAAGATACCGTGAACCAAATCGCCAGCAGGATCAGCATTAGCCTCACGTTAGCGCGCCAGTAGGCGTCATTGTTTTTGTTGCCGGTCATGATGGATGCCGCTTTTCCACAAATATTGCTGTGTACACTACCGAACCCTGATGGCTCGTGCCAGTGGTGGATATGGCGCAGCTGACATTTTATCGTTAGGCTGGCGGGGCTATTGATTAGGAGTGACTGTGTCGATACCCGTTCAACCGATTCGCCCTGCTGCAACCATTATCCTAGTTCGCGAAGCCGCCTCTAGCTATGAAATTTTTATGCTTAAGCGGTCCAGTCGTGCGAGTTTTGCTTCAGGGATGTACGTCTTTCCCGGTGGTCGCGTAGAAGGCGATGACCATTTGCACAAGTACGATGCTTATCGACATGGACCGGTCGAAGAACAAGCCGCGCAGGTGCTCGCTTTGGGTGATGAGTGGCGTGGGTTTTGGATAGCCGCGATTCGTGAAACCTTTGAGGAAGCGGGCTTGTTACTGGCCTATCAGGGGCCGGGGTTGGTGTCGTTTTCAGATCCGTTAGAGCATAACCGTTTTGCAGGGTACCGCCCGGCTCTGTACTCGGGGGAAATGACGCTGCTAGACATTTGTCGTGAAGAAAATTTGCGTTTAGCGGTGGATCAAATTCATTTTTATAATCGCTTCGTGACACCTCTCGGGCGCCCTCGGCGGTTTGATACCCGCTTTTTCATCGCGGCGGCTCCCGAGTCTCAGGTGGGACATCATGACCAACAAGAAACTGTTGCCAGCACATGGATAAGCCCCATCGAAGCCTTGGCTCGACATAAAAATCAAGAATTTGAGCTGATGAATGTGACTCGCATCCAGCTGGAGTGGTTGGCTGATTTCCCGGATAAGCAGTCTGTCCTAGCAATGGCGCGCGCTCAGTCCTCCTTTTTCACTGGCAGGCCATCATTACCGCCTAACCCCTGAATGGTTCATGCAGGCCCATTGGCGGTCAGCCGCAGTGCCCAATATTGTGTTTAAACCCTCAAAGCAGGTTCATGCGCCCTGAATTGCTGGGAAAAGCAGGAAATTGTTGCAATTTGTAACTTAAATTTGCGATACATCTGGTTTCGATATAGTGTGCGCCGTTCCAGCTTAGGAGAGGTAAGGTAGGAATGAACAAAAAATTAGAAGTGCGCCCTGATGGTGCGCGTGTATTGCCCCTGATTCGAGGGACTTTGGTAGCCGCAGGATTTGCTTTAATCAGTCCGTTTGCTTCGGCTGAGGACTCGAGCAGCGTCGCTCAAGCGAATAATTTGACGATTGAAGAAATTATCGTCACGGCCCGAAAGAAAGACGAGTCACTGCAAGACGTACCGTTAGCGGTTACCGCGATCACAGAACAGCTTCAAGAATCTAGCGTGCGCCGGATTGAAGACATTCAGGACTTTGCCCCAAATTTGTATATCAATAGAACGCCGGGTATCGCCAGTGGTGCAGCAATCACTATTCGTGGCGTTGCGTCACTGGAAAGTGACAAGAGCCTGGATCCCGGGATCGGTGTAGTGATGGATGGTATGTTTCTGGGCACATCCAGTGGCGTACTCCTCGAGAATTTTGATATCGACCGAATAGAGGTGTTGCGCGGACCACAGGGTACGTTATTTGGTAAGAATACGACCGGTGGTATTTTGAATATCATTCGTACTCCAGTATCGCTCCAAGAGCGTAGTCTGGACATCAGTGTTGCTGCGGGCGAGCACGGCCGACAGGATCTTAAGGCTGTTGCGCAGGTTCCGTTGATTCAAGACACTCTGGGCCTTAAAGTCTTTGGTGCTTCTATCGAAAGCGACGGTTTTGTTCGCAACACCACTCTAGACAAAGACGTCGGCGGCGATGACAAGACCAATTATGGTTTTGCGCTGAAGTATGCACCGACGGACAAGTTTGATCTGAAGTTCCACTATGAAGTAATGGAAGACGACAGTGAGCAAGGTGCCTATGTCAATAGAAACTTGCCGGGGGATTTGGCCTGCGTCTTGAACGCTATTAACCTCGACCCTGCAACCGGTTGTGAGTCAGCGGCAAACGATGGCCCTAATACAACGGAATCAGACGGCGCGAATTATAGCGACAACAAGTACGAAACGATGTTGATTGAAGCCAATTACGACACGGAAGCGTTTTTGTACACCTATATCTACTCTAACCGGGACATGAACGAAGAAAACCTGCAGGATTTTGATGGCGCGCCTGTTCACCTGTTGAGAATGAATTTCTTCAACGATTGGGAGCAGACCAGCCATGAACTGAGGGTGACCTCTCAGTTTTCCGATAAAGTCCAGTTCATCGCTGGGATCTATGATTGGGAAACCGAGTTTTATCAGCGCTGGGACGTCTACGATCTCTTTTACCAGCTGTCGCGTTTAGGCGTTCCACCTTGGCCGTCCGGCCGAATTGGCGTTCCGGGTTACTCTGACGTGGCTGTTTGGGAAGATGATGTGGCCGGTAACAATGGCCAAGCGCAAAAAACCACCTCAACGGCGGTATTCTTCTCAGCGGATTGGTATTTGACAGAACAGTGGACGTTGACGGCAGGTTTGCGTTGGACAGAAGAAGAGAAGGATTTTGTCGGTGGTGCGTCAGCGCCGGGTTATTACCCGCTCAGAGGGGAGCCCTGGCCTGGTATTTATAATCCTTACATTGCAAAGAAAAAGTGGACGGAAACAACGCCTAAAGTGGGCTTGAGGTTTGAACCCAACGATAGCTCTATGTACTACTTGTCCTACAGTGAAGGCTTTAAGAGCGGCGGTTTCTTTGCGCGCCAAGCGAACTACGACATCGATCCTTCGTACGAGCCAGAGTACGTGAAAAACTATGAATTCGGTTGGAAAATGCGACTTTTGGAGGGTCGAATGACCTTGAACGGTGCGATCTTCCGATCCGACTATGAGGACAAGCAAGAATCGATCTTAATTCCTGTGAACCTGGCGAATGTCGCAACGGTTGTGCGTAATGCTTCATCTCTTGAGATGACTGGGGTTGAGCTCGAGATGATGTTCCAAATCACAGGAGCGTGGGACCTGATGGCTAACTATGGCTATCTTGACGCTGAGTACGATGATTATTTTGCTGACCTCAATGGTGACCAAGTAGTGACCGACAACTCAGATTTGACGTCGCGTAATACGCCTAAAAATACGTTTGGTATTACCACCTCTTATACGGTTCAAGTGGGCGAAGGCGAGCTGAAAGGTCGGTTGTCTTACCGGTATAGAAGTGGCTTGGAGACTAATGCTTCAAATAACCCATTGGGTTCCTTGGGCAGCATTGATAACTTGAACGCGAATGTCACTTACGACATCAACAACTACAGCATCTCTGTTTGGGGTAAAAATATTACCAACGAAAGAGAGCAGCGTTGGGGCACGGTAGGAGGTCTCACCACGCGTGGTTGGTGGAATGAGCCATCTACCTATGGTGTTACCCTAGCGGCTTCTTTCTAGAAAAGAGCACGCGGGTTCAGTTGGAGAAAGGGCGCCTTAGGCGCCCTTTTTTTCAGCTCTTGTGCAATGGTGGTGTTGCCCGGTGATTGAGCGTGCAGCCTAAGTGAGCGCTAGCGTCTTTTAGGTGAGGGAAAGTGAGCCTGATTTTTGAAAGCGAAATGCAATTGGCAGTGGTCTATGCGCCAAACTCCGCGGGCTTTCGCAAACGTCGCGTCGTAATGTCCAATGGCTGAGGGTCCGTCGAGATCCACCGGCTTGTCTGTGAGACTGGCAGGCCCCACGTGGCGGTATAGATTCAGATAAGCGATCCCAACTGCTCGATTTTCGTCGGTGATGTTGATGTATATATTGCATAACAGATGTCGTGAACGCAGTTCTCGAGGGCGGCTGGCGACTGATTGACGAATTTCGTTTTTGCCGTGTACAGGACGTCCCACGTCCAGCACCGCTGTTTCAGTAAATAAGTCAACAAACCCTTCATAGTCGCCGAAATCTAGGGTGCGAGCATAAGCGTTGAAGAGCTCAGTGCATGCGAAGATATCATCCCGACTGTGTTTTTTTGTCATATTTTATTGCGCTCTTTTAAGTCTAAATTTTAAATTGTGGCCTGTCGTTTAGTCTATACGCCCGCCAAGCCTCGGTTTGCCAATAGCGCCTCTACAGAGGGCCGGCGACCTCGGAATGACTCATATAAAGCCATTGGTTCGCCAGACCCACCGCGCTCCAAAATATTGCGGCGTAGCGATAAAGCTGTAGCGGGGTCAAAGATCCCGTTGTCTTTGAAGGCTTCAAAACCGTCAGCGTCCAAAACCTCGGCCCAGATGTAAGCGTAGTACCCGGCTGAGTAGTGTTCGCCGGCAAAGATGTGCTGAAAATAAGTGGACTTGTAACGCGCAGTGATTGTTTTTGGCAAACCAATGCGTGCCATTTCAATTCGTTCAAGCGCATCTGGGGTAAGCGAGGTACTGTCTGTTGCTGCATGCCAGGCCAGATCAAGGTAGGCGGCCGCGAGATATTCACAGGTCTGAAAGCCCTGATTAAACGTACTTGCCGCGAGAATTTTCTCGATCAGGTGCTCGGGAATGTGCTCATTGCTGTCGACGTGTTTTGCGTATTGTCGCAATACCGCTGGCTCCATTGCCCAATGCTCAAAGATCTGTGAGGGCAGTTCAACAAAATCCCGTTTCACATTGGTGCCGGCTTGACTGGGATAACGCACTTGGCTGAGTAAGCCATGCAGCGCATGCCCAAACTCGTGAAATAATGTGGTGACTTCGTCTAGCCCCAACAGACAAGGTGATGATTTAGGAAAATTACAGCAATTCACAACGATTGGGCGAACGTGGCTCGCCAGGTTGGATTGTCCGCGAAATTGGCTCATCCAAGCGCCACCGCGTTTTGAAGGCCGCATAAAATAATCGGTCATAAAAATACCGATCAGCGAGCCGTCGCTGTCGTTGACTTCAAAGCAGGTAACATCGGGGTGATAAGTGGGTAATTCTGGCGCAGGCCTAAACGTGATTCCGAATAAGGTATTGGCAACCATAAAAGCGCCATCGCGAACCGTTTCGAGCTCAAAGTAGGGCTTGATTTCGGACTCGTTGAGTTTAAATCGGGCGGCTCGTAATTTTTCTGTGTAATACCACCAGTCCCAAGGTTCCAGGTCAAAATTCTCTCCCTGTTGGTGAATTAAAGCCTGCAGATCAGCAGCCTCCTGCTCGGCTTTTTTTCGAGCCGGTTGCCAGATTTCATCTAACAGTCGGTGTACGGCGTCCGGATTTCCAGCCATGCGATCTTCGAGCATATAGTGGGCGTGGGATGCGAATCCTAAGATTTGCGCACGTTGTCGCCTTAAGGATGAAATCTCTAGTGCAATGTTCGTGTTGCCTGCCGTGTCGTCGCTGCTTGCACATTGCGTGTAGGCGTTGAACAGTGTTTCTCGTAATTCGCGATTGTCGGCGAACTGCATAAATGGCGTGAATGATGAGCGAGAGATGCTGAACGCGTATTTTCCGGGGTGGCCGCGTTCTCCTGCTTCGTTCGCCGCGGCGCGCAGAACAGGTTCAGGGAGTCCGCTAAGCTCTGTTTGTTGGGTTAGTATCAGGGCAAAGCGATTGGTTTCAGCGAGGATGTTTTGTCCGAATTGGGTTTCCAGTGAAGCTAATCGTTGGTTGATTGCTGCGATCTGGAGTTGTCCTTCGGCATTAAGATTGGCGCCGCCACGGATAAAGTCCGAAAAAACCTGTTTGACCAGCAGGCGTTGATCCAGCTCAAGATCGAGCGTAGCCAAGTTGTCGAAAATAAGCTTGATGCGTTGAAATAGTCCAGTGTGGCCGTAGATGAAACTATTGTGAGCCGACCATTGAATCGAAGCGGCTTGCTCGATTTCTTGTCGTGCTGGATTGGTATCGCTGGCGGCTAAGTTGTAAAAGAGGTCTGTAGTTTTAGTTAATTGGTGGCCGCTCGTTTCCATCGCCACGATGGTGTTGTCAAAGGTAGGCGAGGCTGGATTGTTTGCTATTTTATCAACTTCGCTCGCATGTTCGTCAAAGGCTTGCGCAAAGGCTTCGCTGTAGTGGTGGTCGTGTATATCGTTAAATTTGGGCATCCCAAAAGGTGCTTGCCAGGTTTGGAAGATCGGATTTGTCATTGGGCCTTAACCTGGTGAAGAAGGGCTTGAGTTTAACAAGATCTGTAAAGATGGGCATTTACTGTGTCGATGTGTGGTCTCTTTTCCCGTGCTGGGCTTTGCCGTAGGATGGTCTTGCTGCTGCTCAACACACATCTAAATAGGAGGCGGAATAATGCACGATCAGTTCAGTTTACAAGCCACCGCAAATCAGCAAGGTGAGAACCGTTCTGCGGTTGTCGGAAAGCCTGTTTTGCTGATCACATGCACAACTTTTTGCGTTGACATGGGCCGATGAGTCGCCTTGCCGATAAGGTTGCGCTGATTACAGGCGGCGCTTCCGGATTGGGGCGCGGTATTGCGCAGCGCTTCCAGGAAGAAGGCGCAATCACGTTTATCAGTGATGTTAATGCCGAGTTGGGTTTGAGGGTGGCTGATGAACTGGGTGTTCATTTTCTCCCTCAAGATGTTGCCAGTGAAACGCAGTGGGAGTCGGTGATCGCCGATATTCTGGGGCGTTCTGGCCAGCTGGATATCATGGTTAATAATGCCGGTATTTTTAGTAGTGCACCGATAGACGAGACGCCCTTGGCACAATGGCAACAGGTCTTAGACATTAACCTCACAGGTGTTTTTCTAGGCTGTAAGCACGCGGTAAGAGCTATGAAAAATAACCCAGGGGGCGCGGGTGGATCCATCATAAATATGTCATCGGTGGTTGGCTTGCGCGGCCAGGTAGGCGGTTCATCGTATTCGGCCAGCAAAGGCGGCGTCCGCTTGCTGACCAAAACAGTGGCCGTGGAAAATGCAGCAATTGGCATCCGTTGTAACTCAATTCACCCAGGTATTATCGACACGCCGATAATGGACCCTATATTTTCGGCTGCGCCGGATGCGGATGCCCTCAGAACTCAGATTGCGAGTACGTTGCCGATAGGTTATTTGGGAGATCCTGCCCGCGACATTGGTAATATGGCGGTTTATCTCGGTGCGGACGAGAGCATATATCTCACCGGGACGGAGATGGTTGTCGATGGGGGTATGACCATCGGTCTGCCCAGATAAAGTAGCCCGAGCGGTTATCCTGTTTAAGTCACTGGATCGGATTCACGTGTTCCGTCGCTCGTCCAACGCGTGTTGAATTTTTGCCACCGCTTCGCGCGATAGGGTGTATTTGAGTAGCAGGACAAACGGTACAAGATTCAATGCGGGCAGGACGATGCCGTCGATAATTGCCATGCGGCGTAATATGTCTCCGCTGACTTCGCCTGGCTGAGAGCCGACCGGAAAAACAATCACCCATTCCAATATGAGCCCACCAATGGTTAAGCCTGCCCCGGTGGTTACCTTGGTTGAGAAACTTATGCCTCCCGAAAAAATACCTTCTTGGCGTAATCCGTTTTGCAGTTCTTGTTGGTCTGCGACATCCGCGATCATCGAGGCAAACATCATCAGCATCAAGAAGTAGCTGTATAACATCAGGCAGGCGTGTGCGACGAGTATTGGCAGTAATAGGGGGTCGTGGTTGTCGGGTAGCCAGCCGGCGAATCTGCACGAGACCTTGAGGATTTGCAGTACGGTTAAACTGGTCACGGCCGCTAACATAATATTGCGTTTTTCGAAGCGGCGTTGAAGTGGTCCAACGGTTACGATGGATAGCGCCATACCTAAAAATGACAGTGACATCCACTTGAGTTCTTCAGGCCCGAATCCCCAGAAGAAAGTGTTCATGTAGGTGTCAAAGACTTGCCCTGTGCCGACGACAGCCGCTGCGATCAGTGTGGCAACAAAAAGCACGCGAAAGTTTTTATTGGCTAAGGCGGCGTAAACGCGGTGGATCATGTCACCAGGGTTGGGGCGCGCAACGGCCTGATTCGGCTGCGGTAAAAACTTAATTTGGTCTAACGTGGCCAGCGTTGAAAGGAGCATCCAAAACGCCATGAGTGTTGCAATGACAGCCGCGAAGCGTGGGTAACTTGCGGGATTGAATAGCCCATTGACATAAGCATCTGATGCTGGAAACAACGCATAGATGAAAAAGATAAAAATAACGCCGCCAAGTCCGCCGATTAACATTCGATAGGCAATAATGGTGGTTCGCTCAGCATAATCTTCCGAGAGTTCTGCCGCGATGGCGCCCCAAGGCACGGCAAAAAAGGTAAAACTGATTCTCAGGACAATGCTGCAAGCCAGCATCCAGGCTGCCAAGCCGCCATCTTGAAGGGTCTCTGGTGGCGAAAAAAGTGCGAACATTGCTCCGCAGGTGGGCAGGATCGATGCCAGCATCAGCCCGTGACGGCGACCCAGGCGGGACCGAAAGCTGTCGGAAAAGGCGCCCACCATCGGGTCCGTGATCGCATCGATAAGCAATGAAGCGGCTATGGCAAGCGCCGCCAGGCTGGCAGATAACCCTAGGACCTGAGAGTAATAGAGTAGTAACAGAGTGTTGAATGCCCAATCTTTGTGTTGACCTGGCAAAGCGCTGAAGCCTTGAGCCAGTTTCGTTGTGAAAGGTACTGGACCTTGTCGCCTTTGCTGACGCTGAAAGCCAGCACTGCTGGGTTCGCTGCCTTCTTGGTTAAAGGGCTTAAGAGCCATTGCGCAGTGAACCGGCATGCTCAGGAAAAACCGCTCGCGCCGTTAGCTCTGCGCGTGGGTGGATTAGACTGGACAAAGAGACTGCCCGCGGCGAAGACGTCTGATTTTTTTACCTATATCAATACCCAAACGCAAACGCTCCCATCGTGTTCCGGTGGAAAAAGTTTCTAGCAAGTTTTCGGGCAAGACGCTGCGGTAGGGTGTAATGCCATATCGTTGTCGAATCTCTTGGATCGGTGCCGACCACTCGTTTTCCCATTCGATATCCATCATAGCGGGCGTATTTTGACCGTGATGCCACGCTTCCATGATCAATTGCATCAAAATAGGAAAACTGGCGGGCAGCCCAATATGACTCTTGGCCACTGCCACGGCCAAGAACATGGCTGAATAGTTATGGCCGAATTGCGCTAGCTGAAAGGCGGAAATTGCGATCTCATGCGATCCGCTGGTACTGTAGCCAGCCACGAGATGCCAAACGTCATGCATTTGAAGAATGCGAACGTTGAGATATTGCAGCGCCGCTGGTAGGGCGGATAAGTGAATATCTTCGCGATTTAAAACCTCAAGATCATAGCCGTTGTCGACCAGCATACGGTATAGAATTTCACCCAAGCTACCCTCTTGGCATACGCCAAGGGCGGTCAAGTCAGTGCGCCCGGGAACGGGACGGCTCAGTGCGCAGGCCGCACCAGGGTGGGCGCGGGCAGCGTCTTCGCTAAGGTCTTGCATGGTGTCATCCACCGCGCCGCCTAGACCTGCGACCGCAGCCGTAATGCTGCTGGCGTCAAAATTTTGTTGATCAATCACTGCCCAGAACGCTTGCCAAAAGGTGGAATCCAAAGGGGCATGTTGGCTTGCGATTGAAAATTTTGGCGCCGGCGCCGGTGCTGTGCCGCAACCGTCAAGCCACTGGTTAGCCAGGGTTGTATAAGTTGGAGATATGGCTGAGGGACACGCAAATGCGCTCCAGCAAAGGGCGGCCACAATGGTCTCGCGGGCGCTGGCGTCACCACGTTTGGCCGCGTCAACTGCGGCTTTAAGGTCCTCGGTGGTTGGCGCGATGACCGATTGTTCGAATTTATGGCGATCTTGCATTCCGCGAACTCCAGCAGAATAGTTAAGTGATCATTAAGCCATGGGACCCAAGGATATGCCAAGCCCTGGGACGCTAGATCCTAAAAAACCGATTTTGTGTTTGTAAGTCGTATCAGTAGTATGGGGCGCCTAGTCGCCAGAACGTGTTTTAACAGGAGTGCATGCTTGACAACCGACGACGCTATTATTCAATCGCGTGCCTACGTGCGCGAGACAGATCAAGCAGCTGTGCAGCGCATTTGGCGTGAAGTGGGTTGGATTGATAAAGACAATCAAACCCACTTGGACGATTTTTTAGCAGATGGTGATGTTTTGCTGGCAACCCTCGATGATGAGCCTGAATGTGCAGTCGTGACCGTTCCAGGTACTTTGCGACTGCAATCGGTTGACCTGCCGCTGTGTGCGGTGACTGCTGTGACGACCAGTAGAGTTGCCCGAGGGAGGGGTATGGCGCGACGGTTAACCGCTCTGCAATTGGCCAAGGCTGCAAAAAAAGGCGCCGCGGTGGCTGCCTTGGGTATGTTCGACCAAGGGTTTTATGATCAATTGGGGTTTGGCTCTGGCAGTTATGCGCATGATTTTCGCTTCGATCCGGCGTCGCTGACGGTCGATGTCTGCCGACGTACGCCGCGTCGCCTCACCTGCGAGGACTATCAGCAGATGCATGCGGCTATGGTGGCGCGGCACAAACTCAATGGCGCCGTCGTTTTAGACTCGAGTTTGATGTTGAAGGCTGAGCTGGC